>Ga0209253_10001480_pt1 | contig 20595 bp, 17 predicted proteins | sample FrelakmetBRP12BR_FD_187145 | JGI IMG/M metagenome (GOLD analysis project Ga0209253, IMG submission 187145) | Freshwater lake sediment microbial communities from the University of Notre Dame, USA, for methane emissions studies - BRP12 BR (SPAdes)... | ecosystem: Environmental > Aquatic >...
CCTCAATTAAATACTAAACCCCACCCTCCCAGACCTATGCCTGAGAAAAGTGGGGTTATGTTGTTTTTGTATCCATAATATTTTCCACGGGGATTTAATAGATGTACTTACTTTTAAAACATGGGGTTGAGGAATTGTCAATAATAAAGAGGTTATAGACTGAGACTAGGGGTCAAGTCTTGAATCTTGCTGTTTTGAAGGTTTAGTAATTTTTTAAAGGTTATGGAATTAAAAACAGACCTAAAGTGATACAAAACACTTGATAGCAATGTTCACTTAGCATATAATGTTCACTAATCAGTGAACATTAGGGAGTGAATGAACTTTATGAAGAGATCTACAAAAATGAAAAATATATTTGCCGATAAGGCTACCTTAATACTAAGAATGATGCTTAAAGAGCCACAGAGAAAATGGGTGGTGCGTGATTTTACAGGGCAACAAGGCGTCAGTGTAGGAATGGCTCAGTCAGTATTAGAGACGATGGCTAAAAAAGGATATGTTGAAAGGATTAAAAAAGGGCCAGATAGTTATACACAGCTTACTAAGCAAGAAAAACTCGTTTCTGATTGGTTAAAAGAATATCAATGTGAACTTAATGAAGTCGATACATACTATAGTCCGGATAAATATATTTTAAGGAAAATAAAGGATTCTTTAGATAGCGCTCAGTATGCCCTCACTTTGCATACAGGGGCAAACCTTATTACCTCTTTTGTGAGGACAGAAGAAGTGTTTATGTATATGAATTTGAAGGAATGGAATAGAGAATTAGTGGAGATAAAGCAGAAACTAGAGCTTAGAGAGCTGGTGCGGGGTGGCAATATCCATATACTCAGACCATTCTACAAAAATACCGTTTTCTTCAATGCACAGAAGATAAAAGGCTATCCGGTTGTTTCAAACCTCCAGCTCTTTATTGATTTATATAATTATCAACCGCGTGGCAGAGAACACGCGGAACAATTAAAGAGCTTATTAGAAGATAAAGGAAAACGCCTTGCCTGAAACTGATCGCATTGAATCTCTATTTTTTAAAGTACTAGAGGATATTAAAGACTATCTTCTTGATCTTACCCTCGTGGGTGGGTGGATGCCCTATGTATACTCAAGATTTCTATGGAATAATCTTGCTGTCAAAGCGGTTACGACTGCCGATATTGATTTTGGTTTCGGAACTCATCCGTCAAAGGTATATCCTAAGACGATTTTTAGTGTACTTTCTTCTTTGGATTATATCGAACGACATCCTAAAATCGATAGAATGTATCCGGTGGTGTTATATAAGGAAGGAAAAGTTCCCGTAGAGTTTATAACATTTCCTGAGGTGGAAGAGAAGATAGTAGAAACACTTGTTGGTATTCAGATGACTATCAGTAAAATTGCTCATTTCGATTTCCTTCTCAACCATAGAATTTCTATTGATGTGGTAGACAAGAATAAAAAGGCTAGCTATAAGGTTAATTGCCCTACACCATCAGCTTTTCTCTATCACAAAGCGGCTACGTTTATTTTTAGAGAGACAGAGCAGAGACAAGCCAAGGATCTTTATTATATGTATTTCATTTTAAGATATGCTCCTGATTTAGACGTTATCTTTAAGGAAATATCTAAGTATAAGAAACAAGGGAATCTTAATGACATTTCTAAGAATCTTGATGAGTTTTTTGCAGGTAAATCGGGCTCTGGTTGCCTTATGGTTGAAAAGGAGAATGGCCCGGATGAATACATTGCTGATTTAAGACAGGACATATTTGAAAGATTTAGCCAATTGCAGAAAGTGATTAAAGATATATAAAAAGACTAGGGTCTTGAATACCGTTGTTTTTAATTGAGAAGGGGGACAACCTTAAATAATTAAATAACATGTGATGGTTGATGGAAAGCGGAGACTAGTGTAGGGGATGGATCTATTTGAGAAATAGACCGTCCCCTTTTTATGAAAAAGATGTGCCATTATCGGGTAAAAGTGTGCTAATATCATAACATATTAAGTTGTGATCGGGTTACTGATGAACGTAGCGAGAGGAGAACGAGATGCTAGCGGTAACGATCTGTTTAATATTATTGTGTGTTGCTATGGCGGTTGAGTTTAATGTGTTAGCAAGAAGATTGAATAAGGTGGCGAGGGAGTTGGAATTCAAAATGTACCAGCTTGGTGAGGAGTTAAAAGCTTTAAGAAAAGATGTTGATAGCGTCTTAAGTGATGGGCAATAAATTATAGTATTTAAATCGCGAGCGAGTGGAGTTGCTATGAAAAAGAAAAAACAGGTGTCGTTACATGGAAAAGAGTTTATGGAAGAGGTTAACCTCTGTTTAAGGAAGGTGCGGGGGATCAAGGGAATTCTGGTAAAACTGGAGAAGGCATTAGAAGGGCTGGAAGAAGAAAATTACAATGAGTTGGGTCTCGCTGCCATACAGGATTTGAATATACTATTGGGCGGAATCATCAAGATTTGGGACCAGTGGGCATCGGGAGTGAGCAGCGAGCTCAATCGGTTAATTGAAATTGAGGAATGATATTTTAAAAATATCGTATCTGAAACAGATCTGTGCCTCTTTGCGTAGCCCCTAAAGATTATAACGTTCCTTAAGAATCCGTTCTATCTCATCCTCTCCTGGAAGGTCACTTCGATATCCTCCCATGTACTGGTTTGATAGCCACCGATAGAGACTCAGCGCATCATTTATCTTGATGATTTCCGGAATGGTTACCCCCTCCACCATCTTTAAATGCCTGCTGTACTGGCCAAGCGCTTTCACCACGTCGGAGAAGGTGGCAGGCTCACGTTTGCCCCCCTTTTTAAAGGATTTCCCTTCAGTGGGGTAGATTTTTTCAGGCTCGGGGTTGGCGGAGATGTCTGGTCGCTGGAAAGGTCTCCTCACCAAGAGCTGCCACTTTCTCGATTCAACCATCATGCGTGCAATTTGAGGGCCTGCCCAATCATGGTACTGGTGGCCCTGCGGACAGTATGAGAAGAATTCCACCACCGAGGGGCCGTTGTAGGCGATCGCCTCCTTCAAAATGTTGATGGCGTAAAAGGGATTATCGATGCTCAACTTTGCTGCGTAGACGTGAGGAATTGCTATGGCTTGGCTGATGAGCCTGCGATGGGTGGTGGTCTTGCCCGCATATTTTTTACCCATGGGAGAGGTGGAGCGGTCGCTTCCGAAACGAGAGGCTCCCGATTTCTGCACACCAGTGTTCATGTACCCTTCGTTATTATAAATCACCCAGGTAATATCATAGTTTTCTCCCAGGGCGTAGTTGAAGGGGCCGTTGCCAATATCGTAGGTAGCACCATCGCCTGCTAACACAATCACTTTGGTGAGCACATTGTTATATTTATTCTGAAATGCCTGGTCCATGGCAAACTTTGCCCCCAGGGCGGCTGCGGACGCAGTGCCAAAACCATAGTGGCCCGCTCGGTAGATACGGGCGTTGAAGGGGTTTGCCAGCTCTGAGACCTGGTTGCAGCCGGTCGCATTGATGGTGCAGATATGGAAGCCATGCTCAAGCATCTGTTCAATGGCACGTCTGGTTTTTTCAGAGAGGATGCGGGGACCCTGGTAGAAGGTTGCGATTCCCTGGGGATTATTGCGCAGAGATTCCGCTGCATAGAAGGCAAGAAGGTTAATTACACCTTCGCTGCATCCCGGGCACAGGGTGTGCTTCCCAGGGTAGAGCTTGGAGAAGACAAAGAGCACCTGGTGGGGAAGCGCCATCTGATCTACATATCGCGCTGCCTCGTAAGTCTTATCAAGTTTCCGACAGTAGTCAGGGAGGAAATCTGCATCTGTTACCTCCGTCTTGGAAACCATGGTGAGTGCGTCAGTGGGACATACTTCAGCACACACCCCGCACCCTTTGCAGGCATCGCTCCTGATACTGATATTCAGTGCACATTGATTCCAGGGGATCCCTTTGGGAGGTTTTTTGAAGTTCTTAAAATAGCGCTTTGCCGATTCGGGGATGGGTTGATCAGTAATAGTTGCGTAGACTGCTGAATCGGGGCAAGATGCGGTACACAGACCGCAGGCGGTGCACTTTTCAGCGCTCCAGACCGGTATCTGGGTGCCAATGTAACTCAGGTCGCGGTAACGGGTAGTAGCAGCCGGTACTATGGGCATAAACCGATCCCAGGATATTCTCTTGCCTTCAGAGATCGGTTGTACCATTTCCCGATAGAAGGTTTCCTGGTAGTTCTCAATCACATTTATAGATTTAATGGTGCCAAGCTCATCCTCCTCGGTAAAGGTAATGGGAAGGCCGGCGGCACGGTAATGTTGTCCAAAATCTTCAGGTGGTGGTGAAGGAGCATCGCCTTTCCCGCTCGCGAGATGAAAATGGGTTGCAGAGGCTGACGATAGGTCAGTATTTGCCAGCGTTATTCCATCCCGCAGGAGGGCTATATTAAAATCAATGGTCTCTCGCCCCTTTTTCGTTCCAATCTTTTTCTCCAGTATCTTGGTAAACCGCGCTTCAAATTCTTCTTCAGGAAGGATCTGAAGCTCTTTATTAATCAAGCCAACAATGGCTGCGCCAGGAAGATTTTTCTTTAAGTATTTGAGGGCTGCCTGGGTGGCATTCACCGTTACTACCCTGATGCGACGTTTTCCAATCAGGCTTTTGATATCAGCTGGAAGTGAGCTGATAAGTTCTTGAGCAGATTTCAAAGTATTGACGACGAGCAGTCCCTGCTCCTTTAAACCACTTAAGTATTCTTGGAGGATCTGCCCGGAGAGGAAGGTCTCATTAAAGAAGGCGACGACATCATTTTCAGTAGCCTGAGAGCTGTTGAGGATAGGGGTAGGGCTAATGCGCAGATTCATAAAAATGGCGACACCTTTCCTCGCTGCACCGTAGCGGGCTCCCGACTGGACGTAGGTATGCCCGCTGCCGCTCTCCTCTGCGTAGATGAGGGCAGAGGTTTCAAGCGAGGTTTTTACCCCTTCAGCTCCCACCCCGATAAAGGTCATGGCCACCTCACGATCCTTGTAATCTGAGAGGGGGGCGGGCTTTAGGGTATAGGGACCCTCAACGCCAATATAGAAATCCTTCTGAACGGGTTCACCCTTTTGACTGAGGTGTGTCGCCATGTTTTCCACCACCGCTGCCACATCATATTTATTAAAATCTTTGCTACCCACACCGTAGACGCCGTGGAGCACCGCGGGCATTTGAGTGTGCCCGTAGAGTCTTTCATCAGTGGAACCTGACTGGCCAGCGGGGAGAGACATCTGGAGTGCGGTCTGAATGTCGGTAGCGAGGGGCTGGTTGTGAACCACTGCACTGCGTTCAAGTACGGTAACAACCTTGGCATGGCGCAAGCCGAAGGCAAGCTCCTCATAGCAGGGTGGGGTGAAGAGTACCGGGCGCACCATGCCGATCTTCCAGCCCCGCATGCTGCGATAGTAGTCGATAACGTCTTTCACCACTCCTGCGGAAGAGCCGAGGATGACAATAACCATGTCAGCATCCTCAGTGCGGTAGTTTTCGACCACTTTAAGGTTGGTGTTAAGGATGTGGTTCATCATGTTCATGGCGGCAATGGTTGCCTTTTTGTAGAAGCGGTAGGCAAAATCCTGGGCAATCTGCGACTCCATGGTGAGGTCAGTGTCGGTGAAGGTGCCAGTGAGGGCAGGTTTATCATCGAAATCACCCTGGTGCAGCCGGTTGGAGGGACCCACGAAATAGGTGAGGAACTCATCAGAGAGTTCTCTTATATTTTCAAGGGAATGACTCTTAATAAAGCCATCAGCAATTACCATGCAGGGGAGCATCACCTGTCTTAATTCTGACACTTTAAAGGCAACAGGTAACAATTCGTGCAGCTCCTGGTTATTGGCGGATACCAACTGCGGCCACCCCACATTTCTCACACCATAAAAATCGGTGTGACCACAGTGGATACTTAAAGATCCTTTATTGATCTCCCGGGCCATAATCGTCATGATGACCGGCAGACGCTTGCCGGCAACAGAGAAGAGGTTTTTAGTCTTGAGCACCAATCCCTGGGAGGAGGTATTATCTACAAAGCGGCCGCCCTGACATGCCATGGCTTCCGCTGCCACGATGGCTGAGAGCTCATCGTTTGGCTGAAGATACATGATTTCATGGCCAAAAAGATTTTTTTGACCAAGGGAGGCTGCCCTGGCAAAGCTTTCCGCAAGAGGGGTGGAAGGGGTGATGGGATAGCCACAGAGGCCATCTACCAGTCGGGTTACAATGGAGAGCGCAGCATGGTTGCCATCAAGGATGACCTCATGGCTCCTCCGCATAGCGGTGAGCCTTTCTTCAGAGATGCGTGCGAGATTAAAGGTGAAGAGGTTTTTCGCATCAAGCCTCTCCCACTCTGTTTTCCAGTCTATCTGAACCTTTTTTCCCCTTTTTCCTCTCAATCGGTTGTAGGGAAGCTCTTTCAGTAATCGGTCAATGTCTATTTCAGATTTCATATCAAAGCGCTCCAGAAACGTTATAAATATCTTCTTAAAAATCATCTATGTATAACATATAGCAAAGGATGTCTGCAACGTGAATTTGTGTACCATCTTCTTCATTTCTATTTATACGTGGGTCAGCGCTTCCATAAGATGGGTAACATTAATAGGAGAAAACAAATGGATAGGGGGGGATTAATCGCATAAATATTTATTGACAGGACAAGAGGTTTCTGCTTTAATCAGAGTACAAGATTAATAAAACCCCGGAGCGTATGGTGAGATTAACCGCACTAATAGTCCCACTTTTTAAGAGCTAGTTTCTTAAGGAAGTGGGATTTTTGTTAAAAGTTCCCTAAATGTTTACCCCGGAAAAGACAAAGGGTTTTACCCTGGTAGAATTGATGATTGTGGTAGCGGTGATTGCTATCTTGGGAACAATCGCTACACCGCTACTCCTTTCCCAACTACCCAACTACAGGCTCAAAGAGACTGCCAGAGGGCTCTCCGCTGTCCTCCAGTATGCCAAAATGAGTGCAGCCTGCACCGGCAAAGAATGCAGGGTGTTATTCCTCCTCGATGATTCTCCCCAACGATATCAACTACAGCAGGGAAACCACTTCAGCGGTTCAACTAGCTGGGCTTCACTCCGTATTTTCCACGAAATACCCCCTTCTGTCTATATCGATCACGGTACTGATTATAGGGGAACGCACCAGTCGGGTATGAGCACTATTGAATTCAATCCTACAGGTACCGCATCCTCAGGGGGGATATATTTGAAAAATATTAAAGGAAAGCAGTATGCGGTCAAAGTCTCTTCCTCGACCGGGAGGATAAGTGTTGAAGAGGGATGGAAGAAATGAGGAAATGAAAGCGTGGAGATATGGGATATGAGATGTGAGATAGAAATACATTCTTGCATTCCTAAATTTATTAACCAATCGAGTTCAATAATTAAGTACAACACTTAGAAGGAAAAAAGGATATGAATACCTACTTTTTCCATTTTGCGTGCTCAAAAGGATTCGAGGATTCAAAGGATCAAGGGTTTAGCGATTCAAATGGTCGTTTGCAAAGATTTGATCAATCTTTTAAAGAGTTACTCTCCTTCTCCTGGTTTTTTTGCTGGAACCCCAGGCCATTTGATTCCCTGCATTCTCAAAAGAGTAAGGAGCTCACAGTAGTTGACTTGATAAGAAATCAAAAAGGCTTTACCCTCATTGAATTAATGATCGCAATGGTTATTTTGGGGATAGCGTTTATGGGGTTGGCCACTATGCAACTAGCCTGCATACGTGGTAACAGTGGTTCCAATCGATTAACCAAGGCCATCATTCTCGCTCAGGATAAAATGGAGGAATTAAAAGGCTTAGTCCCTTATCACCCGGACCTGGCTGATACCAACCCTACCAATAACAGTAATTTACGGCATTCGATTGACCCTCATCAGAGTGACCATACTCAATCACTTTCAGACACAGCTGACGATTCTTTTACTCGAGTCTGGAATGTGGCGGACGATATCCCCCTCCCCGGGAGAAAGGTGGTAGTAGTTATTGTTACCTGGGGGTCACCGCACAAGAGTGTTGCCGTTTCTTCTGTGCTCTAGTTTAAAGGTGGACATTGAATAGGCATAAAAAGATGAAGCACCATAGGGAGTGTCATGAGGGCTTTACCCTGATTGAGTTAATGATTGCGGTTGCCATCAGCGGTGTGATCCTTGCAGCTATCTATCAAATGTTTATTGGTCAGCAGAGATCCTACTCGTTGCAGAATGACATCGCCGGGATGCAGCAGGAGGTGAGGGCAAGCGAATATATGATGGTGAGGGAGATAAGAATGGCAGGCTATCAGGTTAATGACCTTGATATAAGGGTTGATGTTCCCGGTGCCGCCTTTTCCAATGGAGCAATGGAAGCTTTTGAGGAAGCAACTTCACAATCAATTGCCTTTACCACGGATGCAGATGGTGATGGAAAAATGGAAACAATAAGATATGCTTTGGAAGACAATTCACTGATGAGGGAGATGTGGCGATGGGAGGTGAAGAGTGGGAAGTGGAAAAGGAGCGGGGGAGCGAGGACACTGTCTGATAATATGGAGCAGTTAGAGTTTGTCTATGGTATTTCAGCTGATGATGAGGGGTTGAACAATGACCGGGATGATGACGGAGATCGATATGCGGATGAGGAGGGTGAGCTTTTGATTTCCAGTAGCCCTGGCCGGGAAGAGCGGGAGCACCTAAGGACAGTGAGGCTAACGCTTACCGCCAAGAGTTCCAGGCCAGACCCCCACTATTCTCATCCTCTCGGTGGTGACCATTTCAGGAGGATAACCCTTAGTTCTGTGGTGCAGGTGAGGAATGGGGGAATATAGGAGTGCTATGCTTGAGGAGCAGCTCATAAGGCTTTGAGGAGTGATCTTTCGGATCTCGAGGCAATTTCAAAATGGAACAAAGAAACAAAGAAAATAGATTCATTTTTCCTTTTGAAAAGTTGGAAGTGTGGTGGTGTGGGATCGATCTAACTACCTTTATTCTCAACCTTGTGGAATCATTCCCTGCTAATAGGTACCACAGACTTATTGATCAGCTTGTGACTGCTGCATCAAGTGTTGCCCAGAACATTGCAGAAGGTAAGGGGAGACAGTATAAGAGGGAATTTATTCAATTTCTCTACATCGCAGAAGGCTCTTTGTTCGAGGTTCTCACATTAATAGGGATATTAAAGAGGATGGGCTTGATTAAAGAGCAGGAAGAAACAGAGATCAAACGACAAGCTGAAATTATAGATCGAAAATTACATGGTCTTATCAATTCTTTAAGAAGGAGAGTGTAAAGATGTTTACCTTTGCTTTACCCTTGAGCTCAGGACCCCTCAGGCGCAGCGTTTCTCAAGGCCCCTTGGAGCCGCTCCTCAAGTATAGCGCTCCTCAAAGCCCGCTAGGCCGCTCCTCAAGTGAAACGCTCTTGGAGGAAAGGGGAGCGATCATGGTGGTGGCGCTGGTGGTGATGAGTGCGCTTATCATGATGGGTTCCCTGGCGATGATGATCACGGTGACGGAAACAAACATTTCCCGTAACCTTAGGATGGCAAAGGAGGCATTCTATGTGGCGGATGGGGGATACCCGCTCGCGGTAGCAATCATTGAAGAGGTGATCAACCAGGTACCGTGCTCCTCCTCAAAGGTAACTGTCGATGAGCACTTGCCCAATGAGGTGATGGACTATCATAGAGATAATGTCCTTTTAAATGATTACAAGGGAGATTCCCCCGAAAACTCACCGGATATTACTACCTCCTTCTTAACCCATACCCTGAGTATCGATATTGACCGCACCCACACCAGCGTTCTCTACGGTGGGGCTGCTGCGTTTGGTGCAGGAGGTGAAAATATTGGCGTCGGGGGAGGTGCCTGTAAAAAGATACTATTTGAAATCACCTCTGAGGGTCGCATGAAAGGTGGAGCACTTTCCCGTGTGATAACGGTGTATCGAAAGATTCTTTAATCATTACTTAAACGTTGCGAGAGAGTGAAAGGGCATCTCTAAAGTTAAGAGGGTAACTCTTTTGAAAATACACTTCCCTTTAGTAAACCTTCTTATGCTGTTGCTGTTTTCATTGCCCCTGGGTGCCACTACCATAGTCGACTACACCCACTACCCCCTGGAAGCTGCCCAAAGCGTTCCTCCCACTATTCTAATCTTGATGGATAATTCCCGTTTCATGCTGCAACAGGCATATAGGGGGGATTTTAATCCTCACGCTACCTATGATGGCTATTTTGACCCTTCCGCCTCCTATAGCTATTCTGCTGATCACTACTTTGAGATGAGTACTGGAGGAAAGTGGAATGGGAATTTTCTCAATTGGCTTGCTATGAGACGAGTTGATATCGTAAGAAAGGTTTTAATTGGTGGGAAAGCGGTAGAGAATTCCCGCACCGGGAACGGAAGTCAGATACTTATGGGAGAAGATGACATAGAGCAGGGGTATGAGTTTGTGAAACGCTCTGAACTGGGGGCAGGGGTGTACTATCCTCCCCGAGAGGAGCTTGGACTTACCCCCTCATCACCCCTCTCATTTGGCATGGACGATGGGATCGTGTATGTGGGTGATAGCGATGATCCTTTCTCTCATGCTACTAGGTGGTTTGCCATAAAGGTAAAAAAGGAGAGTGCTAAAGAACCAGACAAATTTATGGATGGTGAACTTGCCGGGGTAGTGCAGCGGATGGCAGCTAAAGCCCGCTTTGGTGTGGAAACTTTTAATCCCGACGGTGAGGGCGGAAAGGTTATAATGTCTGCTGGCGGGGGCTTACAAGACCTGATTGCTGCCATCGAGAGCAGTGGCACCACACCCTGGTCTCCCTTGGCTGAGGCCTTTTTTGAAGGGGTGAGGTACTTCATGCAGATTACTCCCTACTATCCCCATTCACCCGCAGATTACGGAAATGGGAAGAATAGTGATCCCTTCTATTTCCAGGAACTCTCTCAGTATCTTCCCTGTACCAAAAGTTTTATCATCCTCATCTCCGGTAGCGAGTCAACCCATGATCAGAATATTCCCTCAAGTCCGCCAGGGGGATACACGGGTAACCTACGTGACTATGATGGTGATGCTGGTGATTTAGTGACCTCACCGGAGGGAGGATCAGATTATCTTGATGACATTGCACTCTGGGCGCACACCAGTGATGTACGTACGGGCGACCAGGAGCTACAGGGGAATCAGCAGATTACCCTCTTTACCATCTCTGCCTTGGGTGGGGATTCTCAGCTTTTAAAGGATGCGGCGAAGAATGGAGGTTTTATTGATGTAAATGGTAATAACCTCCCTGATCTCGATCAGGAGTGGGATAGTGATGGGAATAGAGTACCTGATCACTATCTTGAGGCACAAGATGGTTTCCTTTTAGAAGAGAAATTGCTACAGGCAGTAGCTACCATCTTCAAAACGGTAGCTTCCGGAAGTGGGGTAACCATTGCAGCGAACCCACTTCAGGATGAGACCACACTCTTTCAAGCCTTCTTTAAGTCATCTCTGGACCAGGAACGTGCCGAAACTCAATGGAGGGGATTTCTCCACGCCCTCTGGGTTGATGCCTTTGGGAACTTACGGGAGGATTCCGATGGTGATAAGGCACTCGTCTATACCCAGGATAACATCATTAAGTTTACCATGGATGAAAACACTCAGGAAACGAGGGCAGGGGTATTTAGTGATGCTGATGGTGATGGGCACCCAGATCAGAATGGTCCTCTCAGGGTTATACCGCTCGAGCAGATTCACCCCCTCTGGGAGGCGGGCAAGAAACTTGCACTCAAGGATGAGCGTGAGCGAGAGATACAAACTTTTGTTGATAGTGATGGAGATGGGGTGGTGGATGCTGGGGAATGCATAGACTTTATCCCAGATAATGCATTGCTCCTTCGGCCATACTTACGAGCGCGAGATGAAAAGGAGGCGAGGGATATTATTAATCACATCAGGGGGAGGGAGATTCAGGGTTTTAGGGAAAGAACGGTGGTAGTCAACGGCATCGCCCAGGTGTGGAAACTGGGAGATGTAATCCATTCTACCCCCGCGCTCTCCTCGCATCCGGGTGAGAACTACCACCTCATCTATGGGGATGAGAGCTATGAAACATTTTTTAAGAAATGGAAAGGACGGCCGCTCACCATCTTTGTCGGCGCTAATGATGGGATGCTCCATGCGTTTGGAGGCGGGGTATATCATCCAGGTGATAACCCCTCCACTTCAGACAAGGAAGAGCATGGCTGGTACGGAGCAGAACTACATGCCGGATCAGGGAGTGTGGGGGATGAGCGCTGGGCTTACATCCCTTATAACCTTCTTCCACACTTGAAGTGGTTAACCGGGAAAGACTATACCCATGTTGACTATGTGGATTTAAAACCTAAGGTTACCGATGCGCGGATATTTACTGATAGCGCAGGTAATCCCCTAGACAATAACCACCCCGAAGGATGGGGAACTGTGGTGATCGGGGGAATGGGGATGGGAGGAGGCGGGATATCAGTCACTGATGATTTTGGGGCAGGAAGGGAGACCCGTTCTTTTAGCTCAGCCTACTTTGCGCTAGATATCACCGTTCCCGGGCATCCCAGGTTGCTCTGGGAGTTTACCCATCCCGCATTGGGGTTTACCACCTCATCTCCTGCCATAGTCCGGGTTGAGTCACGCGCGGGGAGAGATCGTCCCGAAGATGACAGGTGGTTTGTGGTATGTGGTTCTGGGCCCACCGATTACCAGGGCAATAGCACCCAGCCCGCACATCTGTTCGTGGTTGATCTTAAGACTGGCAATCTCGTTCAGGAATTTGAAGGAAACAAGGCACCTGGTTTCATGACCGGGCCTTTAAGCATTGATGCCGATCTCGATTTCAATACGGAGGTAATATATATAGGAGAATCTTACTGCTCAGAAGGAGGGTGGGGCGGGAGCGTGTATCGCCTCTCAACAAAAGTGTGTGAAGAAGAGGAGTGCAAGGATCCCCGAGTGTGGAGCTACGCTACCAATCCCAGGCACTGGATTTTCTCAACTTTTTTTCATTCTCCCCAGCCTGTTACTGCTAACCTCAACGCCTCACTTGATGAGGGACTCAGCCTTTGGGTTTACTTTGGGACGGGAAGATACTACCATTTCCTTGACCGCCTTGACAGTGGTATACCGCATTACTTCTTCGGCATAAAAGACTCCTGTTATAGGGGTGGTTGTAGCAAAGAAGTAGTACTCAGTGAGCTCTATGATTCAAGTAGGGTGGTGATCCATCAAGGAGGGACCGTGAGTGGTGCATCCCAAGTCGGATGGAATGAGTTTTGTGCCGAAGTGCAGAGGAGAAAAGGGTGGTATAGTAACTTTTTTTTAAGAGGAGAACGGCTGATTGCGGAGCCGAGTCTGATGGGAGGTATGCTCTTTTTCACCACCTTTACCCCTGATGATGATATCTGTAGTACGGATGGTATAAGTAGTCTCTATACCCTCTATTATCAAACTGGTACTGCCTGGAGGAAATCGGTTGAGCTTGTGAAAAGGCAGGGTTCGTACGGTGATGATGATACCTTGTCGGATAACTCTCAGGCTCAAGAGAGCATAAGGGTAAAAACCCCTTTTGCTCGAGGGATATCATTGACGCCTGTTATTCATCTGGGAAAGACGGTGACCATCTTAAGCAGCGATAGTAACAGTATGATTGAAGCGCTCTCGGTTAAACCTGCTTTTTCGGTCAGAAGCGGCATGGAATCATGGAGGGAAGAATAGTTTTTTTTCCCATTATCTTACTTGACTCAGTTTTAAGTTGATTTATAATAAAACCCTGGGGAGGTGATAAACGCCCCTTATCTTTTTAACCATTCTTACTGTACCCTATGATCAATGGTAGATTTCTGCGCACGGTAATGGTAGCATTCCTTTTAGTGGGAGTAGTAACGCCTGCCTGTAAGAGCAAGACCAAAATTTCCTCTGCCTATCCAGCCGTGCTTTCCGTGAAGATCAGACCTGAAAACCCTAGAGCTACCAGTGATTTGACTGTGCTGATGGAAGGTGTGGAGGGGAGAGATCTTACCCTTCGCTTCTGCTGGAAGCGGAATGGGAGGGAGATAATGGGTGAGACCCTCAGCACCTTGCGTCACACCAATTTTTCTAAACACGATACCATCTCAGTGGTGGTAACTCCTCTGCAAGGGGAGATCATGGGAGAATCTGTTGAATCTGAACCAGCAGTGGTAATGAATTCACCACCGGTCATCACCACTGCGGTGCTTCAACCCCAACCGGCATATACTACCAGCCAGCTGGAAACAGTGGTAGCTGCATCTGATGGTGATAACGACTATATCGTCTATTCTTTCCTATGGATTAACGACGACCAGGAAATTGCCACTGAAACCTCGCGTTCCTTATCCGGCGCGAACTTTGATCGAGGAGATAGAATTCAATGTAAGATTACTCCCTCTGACCGGGAGCAGGAGGGAAATCCATTTATAACAGAACCCATCGTCATTGTTAATAGCCCTCCCTCTATCTCCTCGCAGCCGCCCTCAGGGATGGTGCTGGAGCACTCCTTTACCTATAAGGTTCTTGCACATGACCCCGATGAAGACGGGATAACCTTTTCACTGTCCCCCTCCTCACCTCAAGGCATGTCCATCGATTCAGCCACCGGGGTCATCGAATGGAAAATCCCTAAAGATTTAACTGGTGTTTGTCCGATAGAGGTTATAGTGAGCGATGAGTTTGGTGGTAAGTGCTCGCAACGCTTCACGCTCACTTTGGCAAGGCATACAACTTAAAAGCCTTTTCCACCTACTGCGATACGCGAGTTGTAGCTAGTGACTCAGTGTATAGTGTGCAGTTTTCAGTAGGCAATTAATAAAACTAGCAGAGCGACTACAGGTAGATGTATTGAAGGGTAGGCCCTGAGGTTTTTATGCTTCCATCTTTTTTAAGCACCGAACAGATATGTACTATTCTCTTGAAAAGGAATTTTATTTCTCCTGAGCAGAAAAAGATGATCATCTCTCAAGAGGGTATACAGGTATCAAAACTTAAGAGGGTCAAGGCTCTCAAGCAAGTTGATACCTTGACACTTGGCACCGATAACCATGAAATTACCCCGGTTGATATCGTCAGTTCCATGAAGCTCAAGACAGTTAAGGGAGAAGAGGAGTTAAAGGAAGAGTTTATTATGCATGCCATTGCTGATGATCTGGGGTTTCCTTTTAAGAAAATAGACCCTCTTGAGCTCGATCTTGATGTGGTGACCAAACTGATTGCCAAACCTTTTGCTATTAAACATCTGGTAGTTCCCCTTGAACTGGTAGATGGGGAGCTGAAGGTTGCCATGTACAATCCTTTAAATCATGAGGCGCTGGAGGATATTAAAAGGGTGAGCAGGGCGAAAGTGTCTCCGGTGGTCAGCACCAAAACTGATATCCTCAAAGTAATATCAGAGTTTTATGGATTTAAGTCATCGATCGTTGCGGCGGAGAAAGAACTGGTAACCCCACTGGCGGACTTGGGGAATTTAGAACAGTATATGAAGTTAAAGTCTGCTCAGGAGATTGAATCCACTGATCAGCACATTAAAAATGCGGTTGACTACCTTTTAAATTATGCCTTTGAGCAACGGGCGAGTGATATTCATATCGAGCCTAAAAGAGAAGCTGGTACCTGCCGTCTTAGAATCGATGGCATCCTCCATCCCATTTACTCCCTACCGAAGGGGGTCTATCCAGCGATCATCTCTCGCATCAAAACCCTTTCCCGACTCAATATTGCGGAAAAACGGAGACCCCAGGATGGAAGGATGAAGGTCGCGTATAAGGGAAAGGAGGCAGAACTGAGGGTTTCTACCGTACCAGTGGCCTTCGGAGAGAAGGTAGTGCTGAGGGTGCTGAATCCTGAGATCCTCTTCCAGGATCTTGGAGAGCTCGGTTTCTTCCCTATGGATCTGATTAACTATCATTCCTTTCTTAAACATACCTTTGGCATTATCCTTGTTACCGGTCCTACGGGGAGTGGAAAAACCACTACCCTCTACTCAACACTTCGCTCCCTATCCACCCCTGAAAAAAACATTGTTACTGTTGAAGACCCCATCGAGATGGTGAGCCCGGATTTCAATCAAATTGCGGTGCAACCACAAGTTGGCGTCACCTTTGCCAGCATCTTGCGTAACATTCTGCGTCAGGACCCTGACATTATCATGGTAGGTGAGATCAGGGATTTGGAGACCGCTGAAAATGCAATTCAGGCTGCATTAACCGGCCATCTGGTGTTAAGTACCTTACACACTAATGATGCAGTTTCATCTATTACCCGCCTTATTGACTTGGGGGTAGAGCCCTTTTTAATTAATGCGACATTGATAGGGGTAATTGCTCAGAGGCTTGTTCGCAGGATTTGCCCTCACTGTATTGAGAGTTTTGTCCTGGGCCAGGATGAACTTCGCAGTCTGGGGTTTGATTTTGAGCATGAGGGGGAGATAGAGCTCAAGCGGGGGAAAGGATGTGTCCAATGTCGCAGTACAGGGTACCAGGGGAGGATAGGTATTTTCGAGGTGTTTAAGGTGAGTGAACCGGTTAGAAGGATTCTAAAAAAAGAAACCCCACTGGAAGAAATCATAAAGTTAGCACGTCAGGAGGGGATGAGTACACTAAAGCAGAATGCCGTTAGAATGATGCTCAAAGGGGTAACCACCTATAGTGAGATTTTAAGGGTGACTAGTGAGTTCTAGTTTTTATTTATGAGATAATTGTATAATTAAGGATAGAATCGTTGAAAAATAAAATAAGAAATTTGAAAGAAATGTTACAAAAAATAGAGGACCATAAAAATGAAGGGAAGAAGGTCGTTTTTACCAACGGCTGTTATGACCTCATCCATGTGGGCCATGTGCGGTTCCTTGAGCAATGTAAGAGACTGGGTGATATATTAGTTGTCGCTCTCAATAGTGATCGCTCGGTGAGGTCAATCAAAGGTTTTCCAAGACCAATCAATCCCCAGGATGAGCGTGCGGAGATAGTAGCAGCACTGGAGTATGTTGATTATATTACCATCTTTGACCAGGATGATCCATTAGAGCTTATTACACAGTTAAAACCTGATGTGTTGGTTAAAGGGGGTGACTGGACCCTGCCAACTATTGTAGGTAGAGAGGTGGTTGAATCATATGGGGGCAAGGTATATTCAATTCCCTTGATTCCTGGGGCTTCAACCAGTAAAATCATTACCTTTATTGCTAATAGCTATAAAAATAAAGTGACTGAGGATTGATAATCATTTCCTATGCTTTTGCTCGCCTTCCATAACTTACCAATTATTTTAACTTTTTTCCTGCTCAGTTTTTTGTCTTAAAAAGGCACATTATAAAATTCTCCCAATGAGACTTTTTTTGCTTTAAAAACGATAAGATAAAAATTTTTGTTTTTTTGCTTGACATACAATATGTAGTAGTATAATTAGTAGGCTAACACAAAATAAGCCACAAAGGAGGTAGTTAGTGGGATCGCTAGGGTATAGGACAAGTGATATTTTAAGGAGTTTGCCGGCTGATGAGACGACCGATATGGCTCTTTTTGTGCGAACCTCTGATGAGGATATGGCCGCATGGAACAGACAACGGATTGTTGATGCACTGGTAAGAGAGGCCTATGTTGACCTGGTTACCGCAGAGGAGATAAGTAGAGAGGTACAGGAACAGATTATATCATCAAAAATTTCTTTACTTACAGCTCCCCTGATTCGTGAGTTGGTTAATGCCAGACTTATTGAGAGGGGGTTAGAGAAAGCCCGCAAAATGCATACCCGGTTGGGGGTACCTCTCTATGATGTAGACCAGTTCATTCTTCATCCTAACAAGGAAAATGCCAATGTACCCCATGGTCCTGAGGCAACAAATCTTACCTTAGCTGAGAATATTAAAAAAGAGTATGCGCTTTTAAACGTTTTTACCCAGCCTATCGGTGATGCCCACATGAGAGGAGATATTCACCTCCATGATCTCGGGTTTATTGATCGACCCTATTGCTCCGGCCAGTCACTGGAGTATATTAAGAAGTTCGGCCTCAACCTTCCCAATGCACTTTCCATTGCCAAGCCTGCAAAACATTCAGAGGTGCTCTTAGCCCATATGGTTAAGTTTGCAGCAGCACTTCAGAGTAACTTTGCAGGGGCCATAGGGTGGGATGCGGTGAATGTTTTCTTTGCCCCCTATCTGGTAGGGATGAGTGAGAGAGATATCAAGCAGCTTGCCCAGATGCTCATTTTTGAGTTTTCCCAGCAGGCCGTAGCGAGAGGCGGTCAAGCCATCTTTTCAGACATCAATCTTTACTGGGAGATTCCAAAGCATTTTGAAGATGTTCCTGCTATTGGACCAGGAGGGGAATTCACGGGAAAGAACTATAGTGCGTATCTCAAAGAGGCCCAGAAGTTTGTGTGGGCACTCTTTGAGGTATACAAAGAAGGTGATGGAACCGGCAGGCCTTTCTTCTTTCCCAAACCCTTGGTACATATTACCGAGAAATTCTTCAAGACCGAGGGACACCAGGAATTCCTCCACCTCATCTGTGATGTGGCGGCGGAGAAGGGCAATACCTATTTTGTGTTTGATCGAGGAAGCACTGCAAAAATCTCTGAGTGCTGTCGGTTAAGCTTTAAGCTGGATGCCCAAGACTTAGCTGATGCCAAAGAACCCTGGAGGATGCGTTACTCAGCCTTACAGAACGTTACCTTAAACCTTCCTCGGTTAGGGTATATAAGCAAAGAGGATGATGCGGTACTCTTTTCGAAGATCACTGATCTTATGGAACTGGCGGTGAAAGCTCACCTTGAGAAGAAGGCCTTCATTGAAAGGCTTCTCTCCCATGGGGAGAAGGGTCCTCTATCTCTTCTCACCATGAAGAAGGATGGGATGCCCTATCTCAGGATGAATCGAGCTTCCTATCTCATTGGGATGTTGGGATTGAATGAGTTAGTCCATATTCACACCGGAGAAGAGCTCCATCAGAGCAATAAGGCACTCAAATTTGGTTTGAAGGTTATTTCTCACATGGACCTGGTGTCAAAAAAGTTGAGTAAGCAGTATGATATGAGATTCGTGCTGGAGCAGACCCCTGCGGAGAGTACTGCCTATCGTTTTGCGCGGCTTGATCTACGGTACTATTCTCCCCGGTCTGGTCACTTCGTCAAGGGTGATATCTCACGCGGTGAAGTGTACTATACCAATTCCACCTATTTTGCAGTTTCCTCACCAATGAACCCGATTGAGCGGGTAATTCAGGAAGGGCTTTTCCATCCTCGAATTGAGGCAGGTGCCCTCACTCATATCTGGTTGGGAGAAGCCCGGCCTTCAAAAGAATCCCTATCTAACTTTGTGATCAAGACTTTTAGAGAATCTTTGAATGATCAAATAGCATTTTCTCCCGAGTTTACCAATTGCATAGCATGTGCGAGGACCTGCCGAGGTTTACAAGACAGGTGTGTCTACTGTGGTTCAGAGGAAGTGGAAGGGATTACCCGGATTACAGGATATTTTACCAAGGTTTCCAGTTGGAATAAGGGCAAGAAGGGTGAGCTAAAGGATAGATATAAAAACAGCGGGTTTTTTGATAATTAATTAAATAAATCACTTAAACTTATGGGGTGGTAAGGAAGAAGGGGGGAGTATGGGGAAGATTAAGGTGTTTGTTAAAGAAGGGTGCTTTAAGTGCCCGTCGGCAAAAGAGGTAGGTGAGCATTTAACCAGAGAGGGACTTGAAGTTCTCTTCTATGATCTTGATACTGCTGATGGCTTAGCTGAGGCATCTTTTTATGGGGTACTCTCTACTCCCACCATGATTGTGGAGGACAAGGATGAAAAGCCACTTGCTGATTTCCGGGGCATGGTGCCTACTCTTCAACAGGTTAAGGAGATTCTCCTGGGATAGATTAAAAACTTACCCCTAATAAAAAAGGACTTTGATAATGAGTAAAGAGAAAAAGCCAAAAGTACTGGTAGTCGATGATGATCAAGAAATACGGGAGATGATTTCTACTTTTCTTACCTATAAAGGATTCCAGGTCAAAACTGCCAATGATGGTACTGATGGATTGGCTGAGTTAGAAAAAGACAGCTATGATATGATGATTACCGATATCTATATGCCTCAGATGAACGCATTGGAGTTACTGGATAGGATCGATCGTAAGGATTCTAATTTAAGGGTGCTTGCCATGACCGGACTTCCCAGCAGGGAGATAATTGAACAAGTGATCAGAAAAGGAGCCTATGACTGTTTAATAAAACCCTTTCCCCTCCATCTCCTCTTTGCCACTATCGAAAGGTGTTTTGCGCAATCCGGTTTACAGACTGATTTCTAAAACCGGTTTTCACAACTGAACATATCTCTCTCAAGTAGTGAACCATGTCTCCTCCCATCAAAGGATTTCTTGAAACCTCTTTTGTTGACTGGCCTGGCAAAATAGCCTCGGTAGTATTTTTACCCCATTGTAATTTCCGCTGCCCTTACTGCCATAACCATGAGCTGGTACTTACCCCCTATCGTTTCGCTACCATTCCGCTCTCTTATATCTTGACAAAGATTAATAAAAGCAGGGGGTGGATTGATGGGGTGTGCATTACAGGGGG
>Ga0209253_10001481_pt1 | contig 20595 bp, 22 predicted proteins | sample FrelakmetBRP12BR_FD_187145 | JGI IMG/M metagenome (GOLD analysis project Ga0209253, IMG submission 187145) | Freshwater lake sediment microbial communities from the University of Notre Dame, USA, for methane emissions studies - BRP12 BR (SPAdes)... | ecosystem: Environmental > Aquatic >...
TCGCGCTTGTCGGACAGCGGGTGGAAATTCTTCAGGATGTTCTCGACGAAGGTGGTCGAGGGCGCGAGCAGCGTGGCCGAGGCCGTCGACATGATGGCCGACAGCAGCGCGCCGAAGAACATGACCTGCAGCCACACGGGCATGTGCTCCATGACCAGAGTCGGCAGGATCTTCTGCGTGTCTTCCTCGGCCAGCCTCGCCGCGACTTCGGGCATGACGACGAACGCCGCCACACCGATGAACATCGGCACGAACGCGAACCCGAGATATGAAAGCCCGCCGATGACCGGGCCTTTGACGGCCGTGTCGGCGTTCCTGGCCGACATCACCCGCTGGAACACGTCCTGCTGCGGAATCGAGCCGATCATGATGGTGATCGCCGAACCCAGCCAGAACAGCCACGCCTGCAGCGTCGGCTCGGGGAAGAACCTGAACATGTCCTGTCCGGCCGCGTAGCTGACGACCTTGTCGGCGCCGCCGGCGAGATCGGCCGCGAACCAGGCGATCAGCGACAGTCCGACGACGATGATGATCATCTGCAGGAAGTCGGTCAGCGCGACCGACCACATGCCGCCGAACACCGTGTAGACGAACACCACTGCCGTGCCCAGCGCCATGCCCTGCGTGGTCGAAATCGCGCCGGCCGAGAGCAGGTTGAACACCAGCCCGAGCGCGGTGATCTGCGCCGCCACCCAGCCGAGGTAGGAGATCAGGATCACGGCGGCGCTGAAGATCTCGACGCCCTTGCCGTAGCGCTGACGATAGAAGTCCCCGATCGTCAGCAGGTTCATGTTGTAGAGCTTGCGGGCGAAGAACAGGCCGACGAAGATGAGGCAGAACGCGGCGCCGAACGGATCCTCCACGGTCTTCTGCAATCCGCCCTCGACCACCTTGGACGGGATGCCGAGCACGGTCTCCGCGCCGAACCACGTGGCAAAGGTCGTCGTCACGATCATGATCAGTGGCAGCGAGCGGCCGGCCACCGCGTAGTCCGCCGTGTTCTTCACGCGCGTGGCGGCGAACAGGCCGATCGCCACCGAGACGATCAGGTACAGGGCGACGAAGGCGATCAGGGTCATGGCGCAGGCTGCGGATCGGGGGCGCGCAGCTCGCGCGCGAATGGCGGCGACGATAAGGCTTCGCGGCCGCGGCGCCAAACGCGCGCGCACTTCGCCGGCGACGACCGTGCTGCCGCCGCGACGCTCAAGCCCGCCTCACCGCCGCCGCCACTGCTGCCAGCGCTCGCGGCCGGCAAACACGGCCGCCGATTCTGCCGGCGCGACGACCTCGTCGGCGACGAGGTCGAAAGCCGAATCGAGCAGGCGATGCAGCTCGGCAGAGGTGACCGCAAACGGCGGCCCGCGGCGCGGTTCGGCGGCGGCCTCGTCGACGAAGAAGAGCCCGGCCATGGAGCCAGCGGGCCGCAGCAGTTGCGCGCAGCGCTGACCCCAAGCGGCCCACAGCCGCGGCGGCAGCGCGGCGAGGAAAGCGCGCTCGTAGATCCAGTCGAACGGCGCAGCGTCGAAGGCGAAGAAGTCGGCCTGCCTCACGCGACGGCCGAGGTCCGCGCCGAGCGCTTCCCGCGCCCGCTCGATCGCCACCGCCGAGTAGTCGATGGCCAGCACGTCGCAGCCGCGGGTGGCAAGCGCCGCCACCTCGTAGGCCGCGCCGCAGCCCGGGATCAGCACGCGCGTTCCGGCGCCCAGGCCGGCCTCGGCGAGCCAGCGGGCGAACGCCGGCGGCACTCCGCGCGCATCCCACGGAGTGAAGCCGGCAGCGAAGCGCTCGTCCCAGAACGCCGCTTGCGCGGGATCGCGAGTGAAGAAGTCAGCCATCGCACAAAGCCGTCGCCCCGGCGCAGGCCGGGGCCCAATTCTGTCGCCACGAACCTCGGCGCTGCGAACTTAGACCCCGGCCTGCGCCGGGGCGACGGAAGCGACGGAAGCCACGCTTCATTGCACGGCTCAACGCCCCGGCAGTGGCATGCCGAAGAACGCCCACGCGGCCATGATCGCCAGCGCGGCGATCGAGGTGACGCCGATCAGCAGCAGGCGGTTGCGTCGCTCGGTTTCCTGGCGCAGCCGGCGCAGTTCCGCCAGTGTGCGGTCCTGGCGCGTGGTGTCGGCGAGCGCCTGGTGCAGCAGGCGCGGCAGCTGCGGCAGCAGGTGGCTCCATTGCGCGGCTTCGACCTTCAGCCGCTCTTCGAGCCGCTTGAAGCCGACCTGGTCCTGCATCCAGCGCTCGAGGAACGGCTTGGCGGTCTTCCACAGGTCGAGGTCGGGGTCGAGCTGGCGGCCCAGTCCCTCGATGTTCAGCAGCGTCTTCTGCAACAGCACCAGCTGCGGCTGGATCTCGACGTTGAAGCGGCGGCTGGCCTCGAACAGACGCAGCAGCACCTGGCCGAAGGAGATCTCCTTCAGCGGCCGGTCGAAGATCGGCTCGCACACCGCGCGGATCGCGCTTTCCAGTTCGTCGACGCGCGTGCTGGCTGGCACCCAGCCGCTCTCGACGTGCAGTTCGGCGACCCGCTTGTAGTCGCGGCGGAAGAAGGCGAGGAAGTTCTGCGCCAGGTAGTTCTTGTCGTTGTCCGACAGCGTGCCGACGATGCCGAAGTCCAGCGCGATCCAGCAGCCGAAGTCCTCGCCGCGGTCGCCGACGTAGATGTTGCCGGGGTGCATGTCGGCGTGGAAAAAGCCGTCGCGCAGCGCCTGCGTGAAGAACACCTCGACGGCGCTTGCCGACAGCTTCTGGATGTCGATGCCGGCCTCGCGCAGCCGCGCCACCTGGCTGACCGGGATGCCGTGCATGCGCTCCATCACGATGACGTTGCCGCAGCAGTAGTCCCAGTGCATCTCGGGAATGCGCAGCAGCCGCGAGCCAGCGAAGTTGCGCCGCAGCTGCGCCGCGTTGGCCGCCTCGCGCATCAGGTCCAGTTCGTCGTGCAGGTACTTGTCGAACTCGGCGACCACCTCGCTGGGGCGCAGCCGCTTGCCGTCGCGCCACAGCCTTTCCACCAGTTGCGCGCCGGTTTCCAGCAGCGCGAGGTCCTTGTCGATCGCCGCGAGCATGCCCGGCCGCAGCACCTTGACCGCGACCTCGCGCCCCGCCAGCTTGCCGTCCCTGAGCACCGCAAAGTGCACCTGCGCGATCGAGGCGCTGGCCACCGGCTCGCGCTCGAAGCTGGCGAAGATCTCATCGATCTTTCGACCGAGACCGCGCTCGATCTCGCGCACGGCGACCTCGGAGTCGAACGGCGGCACGCGGTCCTGCAGCGCCGCCAGCTCGTCGGCGACGTCGGTGGGCAGCAGGTCGCGTCGCGTCGACAGCACCTGGCCGAACTTGACGAAGATCGGCCCCAGATCTTCCAGCGCGCGGCGCAGCCGCACGCCGCGCGGCTCCGACAGGCTGCGGCCGAGCGTGGCGACACGCACCAGGCGCTGCAGCCACGGGCTCTTCAGGCTCGACAGGGCGATCTCGTCCAGCCCGAAGCGAAAGACGGTGAAGACGATGCGGGCGAGGCGGAAGACGCGCATCCGGCGCTTACGACTGTCGTCTGGCCCGCAGGTCGATCCGCTTGGCCAGCCGCTCGACGTCGTCGCGCAGCCGCGCCACGTCGGCGGCAAACGCCGCCATCTGCTGCCGCGAAACAAGCATCGGGTTCTCGGCTACCAGGTAATCCGCGGCCTGCACCGCCAGCCGGCTACCGGCCTCGCGTGCGCCGGCAAGCGCGGCGCGCAGCAGCGCGACGACGCGCACCGCGGCGGCATCGCCGACGAAGCGCGCCAGCTCCTCCTCGGGCTCGGGGCGCAGCTTCTGCAGCACATTGGACAGCGCCTGCGCGAACTCCGCGTCGCCGTCGAGCCGCACGTTGCGCAGCGCCGCCGTGGGCTCGAGCAGCACGCGCGGCAGCGCAGCGGCGTCGACGCCGATGGTCACCGTCGGCGCGCCCGTATCGGCGGTGAAGTTGCCGTCGGCCGCGATGCCGAGCTGGACCGAGAACGGCAGTGCCTGCAGGCGTGCGCTGCGGCCGGCAAACGGCGCAAGCCGTTCGCGCGCCCATGGCTCGCGCGCCAGCATGTGGTTGAGCACCGCCGCGGCGGTGCTGGATGCGATCTGGTCGAGCACGTCAGCCAACGAAAAGGGGCACCCGAAGGTGCCCCGATTGTGGCAGAACGGCCCTGCGCGGGCCGCGCGGGACTCAGTTCAGCTGCTGGATGCCGGCCAGCAGCCAGCCGGTCTTGCCTTCGACCGACTTGGTCAGGTTCCACACTTCGTCAAACGTCTCCAGTTCACCGTCGACACGCATGGTGCCGGTGAAGCGCACGCTGGCGAGATGCTCTAGCGCATCGCGCTCGATGCCGAGCAGCTTGGCATCAAGCGAGACGACCTCAGTGCTGTTGACGACGCCGCGCGAGCGCAGCTCGTGCGTCAGCGCGGTGAACATCTCCTGCGTCGTGAACTCGGCAAGCTCGTCGAGGTTGTTGGCAGCCCAGGCGTTCTGCAGGCGGCTGAAGTAGGTGCGGGCGTGCGCAAGGAATCCGGCGATGTCGAAGTCGGCCGGGATGCCCCAGGGCTCGTCGATGCTCCTTCCGCCGCGCATCAGTTCGTCCATCGCCGAGCCGGGCCGGCCACCGACGACCGGCGCCGTGGCGGCGGCGCGCGCCATCGTGTTGGGCGACTGCTCGCGCGGCACCGGGTTGAACGATGGGCCGCCGGCACCGTGCCAGGTTGCCGGCGCCTGCTGCCCGCCGGGGTAGGCAGGCTGCGTGGGCCGCATGCGGCGCATCAGCACGCTGAATACCGCCATCGCGACCAGCGCCAGCAGCGCCACCATCAGGAACATCGCGAACCCCTCGCCAAAGCCCAGCCACGAGGCGAGCGCGGCGAGGCCGAGGCCGGCAGCCACGCCCATCAACGCGCCGCGCCACGGGCTCGCGCGGGTGGCGGCCGCCGCCGGCGTACCGGCCGCCGAAGGCTGCTGTGCCGCAGGCGCAGCCTGCTGCGGCGTCTGCTGCTTCTGCGGCGGCGTCGCCTGCCGCTGCTGCAGGGTTTGCGAGGGCTTGCCGAAGCTCATGCCGCCGCCGAGGCGCCGCTGCGCCTCCGCGTCAAGCGACAGGGTCGCCGCGAAAATGCCGATCGCCAGACTGGTAATCCACTTGTTCATCAAGGTCTCCGAAAATTCAGGTCTTTCGCCCGACGTGCAGCGCGCACACACCTGCCGTCAGGTTGAACCATTTGACCTGCTCGAGCCCCGCCTGTTCCATCATGCGGGCGAGATCTTCCTGCGACGGGTGCATGCGGATCGACTCGGCCAGGTAGCGATAGCTGTCGCTGTCGCCCGCCACCTTCGAACCGAGCCACGGCAGCACGGAAAACGAATACGCATCGTATAGGGGTGCCAGCGGCGACCACACCCGGGAAAACTCCAGTACCAGCACCTTGCCGCCGGCCTTGATGACCCGTCGCATCTCGGCCAGCGCGACGTCCTTGTGCGTCATGTTGCGCAGGCCGAAGGCGACCGAGACGACGTCGAAGCTGTCGTCGGCGAACGGCAGGCGCTCGGCGTCGCACTGCACGAGCGGCAGCATGCGGCCCTTGTCGAGCAGCCTGTCACGGCCGGCACGCAGCATCGCGCCATTGATGTCGCTGAGCACGACCAGCCCGGTGTCGCCGGCGCGATCGGCGAACGCACGCGCGAGATCGCCGGTGCCGCCGGCGATGTCGAGCACCCGCATGCCCGGCCGTACGTCGGCCTGCCGCACCGTGAACGCCTTCCACAGCCGGTGCAGGCCGGCCGACATCAGGTCGTTCATCAGGTCGTAGCGCGTTGCGACCGAGTCGAACACGCCGGCGACGCGCTGCGCCTTGGCCTGCTCGTCGACGGCCTCGAAACCGAAGTGCGTGGCGCCGGATCCGGCGCGCTTGTCTTCGCTCATTCGCTTTTGCTGTTCAGTGACGGCCGCAGGCCGAGCCAGCGCTGCCAGCCATGGAGCCAGCGGGAGCGTCGCGGCTGGCGCCGGCCTCGGCGAGCTGCTCCAGGTACTCGGCCCACAGGCGGTCCTGGTCGAGACCGAGTTCGTACAGGTAGCGCCACGAATAGATGCCGGAGCCGTGGCCGTCGGAGAAGGTCGGCTGCACACCGTAGTGGCCGACCGGCTGCAGTTCGAGGATCGTCACGTCGCGCTTGCCGACCTGCAACGTTTCCTGACCCGGGCCATGGCCGCGCACCTCGGCCGAAGGCGAATACGCGCGCAGGAACTCGAACGGCAGCCTGAACACGCGGCCGTCATCGAAGGCGATCTCGAGCACGCGCGAGGCCGCGTGCAGCGTGATTTCGGTGGGCGCGGGATCGCGCGACGTCGACATGGCTGCAAGCATAGCGGCTGTCGCCGGCAGGCACGGCGCGCACAGCCACGGCCACGAAACGGGCTCAGCGCTGCCAGCAGGTCGCGACGCTGCCGCTGGCGCCGCGCAATCCGGTCTGCGTCAGCGTCAATGCGCCGCAGGTGGAATCATCGAATGTGGTCTGTGCGCCGGCGGGGCAGTTGGCGCCGGCAGTGCCGCAGGGTCTCGCGGTCAGTGTGTAGGCCTGGCCGCTGCTGCTGTACGACCAGGCGACCGCGTAGCTCTGCCTGCCCTCGGACGGCGCACGCAGCATCGTCGACGGCTGGACCGTGGCCGACCCGGAACGCGCCAGGCAGGAGGCAATGTCGGCGAAGTCGTAGCAGCCGGCGGCGGTGAAATTGCGCTCCAGGAACTGCGCCGCTTCCATCAGCACCTGCCGCGCAGCCGCGCGCTTGCTGCGGACGACGTAGTCGCGATAGCTCGGAATCGCGATGGCGGCGAGGATCGCGGCAAGCACGACGACGATCATCACCTCGATCAACGTGAAGCCGCTTGGACGTCGCGCGCGGCCGAGCGCGGTGCCACGCGTCATCGGAAGACCTCGCGCCACGATGCCCGGCCGCGCGCGCCGCCCTGCGGCAGCGGCAGGATCTGCTCGAGCTGCGCTGCACCGCCGATGCCCGAGGTTCCGGAGCCGGCGGCGAAAAGGAAGGCCTTGGAGCCGACGTCGATGTGAACGAGGTCATGCACGATGCCGGCCGTCGAGCCGATGAAGTCCGCTCCGGGGTGATTGACGAAGATTCGCCGGCCCAACGCGACGCCGTCATGCGGATCCACCGCGAAGATCGACGACTCTCCGGCGAAGCATCTGTCCTTGTCCGGCACCAGCGAGGCGAAGACGAGCCGCCCGCGCCGGACCAGCGGCGAGCCGGTCAGGCGCTCGCCGGCGCGCGGCAGGTCCAGAAGCCAGCCCTGCTGCTGTTTGCCTTTGGACGTACCCGGATAGTCGACCTGGGTTCCGCCGATGGTTCCGGCCATGCCGCCGTTGGCGCTGATCGACTGCCGCTGCAGGTCGCCGCGGCTGACCGTGCCGGCAAGGCGATCGACGATGCCGTACACCGACTGCTGCGTCAGGTCGCTGCGATCATCGGCCGCAAGATGGCGGCCGGTGCCGAACCAGAGCATCGCCGGTCGGGGGTTCGTGCCGGCCGGCACGACTGAAGGCGGGGCGGCGCCGATCTGGATCGGGCCGGTGATCGCTTGCGCCTGGCCGCTGGCGTTGGTCGCCGTGAACAGGCGCTCAACGCCTGCGCCAGTCGGCGGCTCGCTCTGCAGGCTCACGTTGCGCAGATCGAAGCGCCAGAGATTGCCCTGCAGGTCGCCCGCGTAGACGAAATCGGTCGTGCCGTGTCCCGGCGAGCCCGGGCCCTGGATGTCGTAGAGCGAAGGCCGGCCGAGGCCGTTCGGCGCGTCGGCGCAGGTATCGGTCAGCGCGCGTCCGCCGGTCGGGATGCGGCGCAGCTGGCCGTCGGGCAGTCGCACCACGTAGAGCACCGGGCAGGCGTTCGTGCTGCGATAGCCGTTGCCAAAGATGGCGTAGAAGTTGCCGTCGTGCAGCCTGCCGATCACCGCCTGGCCGACGGTGTAGCCGAGGTTGGGATCGGCCCGCCCGTCGATGTCCCATAGCACCTTGCTGGCCGACATCGCCTCGGGATCGCTGATGTCGAGCGCGAACACGCCCTTGCCGCCGACGCCCGAGGTGCCGACGACCACGGTGCGCCAGGCGCCGCCCCAGTAGGCATCGCCGACCCACGGCGAGCCGTCGACGTAGAAGCGTGGTGCGAACGCCTGATCGGCAAGGCGGACCAGCACCGAGCGCGGGTCGATGGCGGAGATCGCTTCGGCCAGCAGCGTTCGCGGCACGAAGGCGAACTTCTCGGCGCCGCTCGCCGCATCGAAGCCGTGCAGCATTCCGTCGTTGGCGCCGACCAGCACCAGTCTCGTCCGGCCGGCCTTCGCCCGCAGGTAGGTGGAATACGCGAGGCCGGCCACCGACGCCGGCGAGGCGAGATTGACAGTGTCGACCAGCGCCTCGTAGCCGAAGTCTTCGCCGCCCGAAAGGGCGATCTGCGAGTTGACGATGGCTCCGAGGCGGGCGCTGCGCTTGCGAAAACCCGCGGGGCTGCCGGCCGAGCTTTCCTTGCTCTGGTCGCCGCGCAGGTAGTTCAGCGTGTCGACGTCGCCGATCAGCGCCTGCATGCCGGCGGCGCCCAGCGCCTGCCAGGTGAAGTCGATGCCCGAGGTCGCGCCACTCGAGGTGAGGATGCGCCGCTGCTCGGCAGCCGGGATCGTCGCTTCCCACTGGGTGGCAGCGCCCAGCGTGCCGGCGCTGTCCACTTTCACTGCCCGCAGCCGCCCGGTCCAGTCACGCAGCTCGAAGCTCGCCTGGTACAGGCGCAATTCGGCGGTCAGCCGCGTCGCATTGGTCGACAGCCAGCCACCGGTGCCCGGGTCCTTCTTGCATGCGAGCATCGCGTCGGTTGCCTGTGCCGACGCCGTCGACCCGCACAGCCACAGCGCTGCGACTGCGGCCGACGAAACCGCTGGGCGCCAGGCCGACCGCCGGCAGCGGGGCGGCATGAGCAGACCCATCGTGCGGTTGTTCGTCGTTGCCTGATGCACGGCGCGCACCCTTTCAGTCGCGGACGAAGGTGCTCTGCAGCACCGCCACCGTGCCGCGGTTGACGCCGACGCCGCGCCCGGTCACCTGGTAGGCAATTGCAGGTGCGCGAGCCGCTTCCGCGCGCAGGCTTGCGTCGCTCGAGCGGGCGCGACCGAGACGCTGCACGATGCAGCGCGGCTGCTCGGCTACGTCCGGCACGCCGTTCAGCTGGCGGGTCGGATCGGTGTCCCACGCGATCGTTTCCCACTTCTCCTTCTCGGGAGGGCTCCTGTCGACGTCCGGCGCCTCGTACATGCCGCGCTCGGCGGCGCCGCCGGCGGACAGGACCGGCGGCAGCGGGCTGCTGAGATACCGCTCGCACTCGCGCAGCGCCTGCTCGGCGGCCTCGAATGCGCGCAGGCGATCGCGCGTGTTGCCGGCCATCCGCTCTTCCTGCGTGGCCACCGAGAATGCGGTCACGCCAATCAGCGTCATCAGCAGCAGGAACACGAGCCCGACCACCAGCACGGTGCCGCCTTCGAAGCGGCGGCCAGCGCAGCGCCTCGCCGTCAAGCGGATCGTGCCAGCGCTCATTGCAGACGGTTGCGCAAGGACACGGTCGTGGTGAAGACCTGCCGCAGCCGCTGGTCGCCGCGGGCGGGTTGCACGTCGATCACCGTGTCGCCGTCGATGTCGCGCAGGTAGACAGCCTGTCCTCCGCCGGGAACCGCGGCCTCCGCGCTCACGGCCACGAGGCTGACACGGACGCTCAGCACGCGGTCCCACTGCGCTGCGTCGACCTGATCGGCCCGCAGGTACCTGTCGACCGCGCCGTCGTCGTCGATGTCGATCCCGTAGAGAAAATCGAGATCCTCGACGTTCTCGACCACTTTCTCGGTCCGCTCGACACTGGCGCGGTACAGCGACGGCGCGGCGTCCTTCTTGTCCTTCGGGCGGCCGATGAAGTAGGTCACGCTGTCGAAGCGCGCAACGAACGCGTGGTCCCGCGCCTTGAACGACGGGCTGATGCGGTGCGTGGGCGTATCCGACCCGCCATTCCTGTCGGCAGCATGCGCCAGCCGGATCGGGTTCGACTGCACGCCTGTGACCGTGAATACGGCCGAGCGCTCGCAGTCGCTGACGACGAGCACGTCATCCGGCTCGAACCCGGGCTTGTTGTCGCGGATCGTGATGGTTGCTGCGGCGACATCGCTTTCGCCGTTGACATAGGCTCTGTCCGTCGAATCGACGGCGAGGATCCGCACGACGTCGCTGTGTTCATCGCCACTGAGGCGCTCGATGCCCTGGGTGTAGGTGAATCCCGCTGCGCGTTCGTAGCCGCGCAGCGCCGCCAGGGAAGTGAGTCCGGCCGGTCGCGGGCTCGAGTAGACGGCGATCTGCGCACCGCGCGACAGGCAGCCGGCGAAGCCCGTGCTGCGCAGGTCACGCGAGATCCAGTCGAGGGCGAAACGCCCGCTTTCCTGCACGCGTGCCAGCGCTTCGTTGGTGCGGTGGGCGCCACGCGAGCTGAGATAGACGTTGCTCAGCGCGACCAGGACAGCCAGGCTGATCGCCACGCTGACCATCAGCTCGGTGAGGGTCAGGCCACGCTGGCAGGCGCCGCGGCTCGCCATCGTCAGTTCGCCAGCTGCGCGGTTATCTGGAACTGCGTCGTCCGCAACTGCGTGCGGGCCGCATCGTTGGCAGCGGAGCCCCGCAGCACGTCGGCGCCACGGGAGTCGTCCCACTGCACGAGCACCGTGGCCTGCGGCCCGCTCACCGTCACTGCACCCGTGCCGGCGGGCAGCGACTGAAGTCGCAGCCGCCAGTCGCGAAGGTCGCATGCGGCGATGTTGGCACAGGCCGGTGCCGCATCGCCAAGCGCGAGGTTATAGGCACCGGCGTTGGCGACGTTGGCGCGCATCCGCTCGATCATGTCGTGCGCCAGTTGCGCCGCCTGGCTGCGATGGATGGAGCTCTGGCCGACGCGCATGCCGCTGGCCTGCAGCCCGGCAAGCCCGAGCAGGCCGACCGATAGCAACACCACCGCAACCAGCACTTCGATCAGGCTGAGTCCTGCCTGCTGCCGCGACCTCGCGCCCGCGCACGACGCATGGCGGTTGCGAATGCTGGGCCGAATGGACACCTGTCTCCCCGTCGCGCAGCGGTCAGCTGCCGATCGTGCGATCGCCAAGCTGACCGCCGACCTTGTTGTGCATCGATTCTCGCGCCCGCTTCGAGTGCTGCTCATTCGGCTTCGATGACTGGTTTGCTCGCTCCGATGAGTGGCTTCGTCTCTCGGAGCGTGACTATTGGCACACGTCCCAAGTTTCCGCTATCGACGTGCGAGACGATGCGGAAGATTCCGCTCTTCACATGCGGAAGATTCACTTCGACTTCTGCGTCGGCAGCGACAAGATCTCCCCGCGCAGACGAAATCGGGGAGATGGCCGATGGCCGGAACAAAGAACGCGAGTGCGAGGCGTCGTCAGCGAGGAGCGAGCCTGATCGAGGCGATGATGGCGATCTCGATCGCCGGCGTGCTGGCCAGTGCCGCAGTGCCGACGATGAAGGACGCGCTCGTTCAGCAGCGTCTGCGCAGCGGCAGCAGCGATCTGTACGCCACCTTCCATCTCGCGCGCTCGGAAGCGATCAAGCGCGCCAGCGCGGTGGCGGTGACGCCGATCGACTCCCGGGACTGGTCGAAGGGCTGGAGGATCTTTGCCGACCGCAACAACAGCGGCATTCAGGAAGCGGACGAGGAAACGGTTGTCGAGCGGCCGCTCGCCGCTGAAGGCATGACCGTCCGTCCTTACTTCGGCGCCACGTTTCCCGGCACCGTGCTGTCGTACAACGCGGAAGGCCGACTGCACCGCCCCGGCGGGCAGGGCCTGGTGATTGGCCGGCTGGTGCTCACGCTGGACGGAGCCACCCGATCGCTGTGCTTCGCGTCGCTGAGCATGCGGACCGTGGCCGCCGCTACGTGCGACTAGGCTGGCCGGGGCCACCGCGGAGATTCGCGATGGCGCGGGCGAGAACCAACGCCATCGCAGCAGAAAGTGCGATGGCGCGCCCGGCGCGACTCGAACGCACGACCCCTGCCTTCGGAGGGCAGTACTCTATCCAACTGAGCTACGGGCGCGAAGGTGCGAGTGTAGCCGGTTGGCGTATGCAGTCGGGTGACCCGCCGCCCCGCCCCTATAATTCCGCGCTTGCCCACTGTCCACCGCGCCCGCAGCGGCGCGCCCCGGGGTCGCCCAGATGTCAGAACAGCACAGCTCTCCGATCAAGACGCCCAAGCAGCTGATCACCGTCGTCGTGCTGGCCTTTGTCGTGCCGGTGCTGATCATCGTGCTGCTGGTCAAGTACGTCGTGGGCGAGAAGTCCACCGGCGCGGGCGCCGAGGCGATGACTGCGGAGGCAATCGCCGACCGACTGCGCCCGGTGGGCTCGGTGGTGCTGGCGCAGGCCACCGGCCCGCGCACGCTGAAATCGGGCGAAGAGGTCTACAAGCTCGCCTGCGGCGCCTGCCACACGGCCGGCGTGGCCGGCGCGCCGAAGACGGGCGATGCCGCCGCGTGGGCGCCGCGGCTGAAGCAGGGCTACGACATGCTGGTCACGCACGCCGTCGAAGGCTTCAAGGGGATGCCGGCCAAGGGCGGCAATGCGGACCTCGACGCGATCGAAGTCGCGCGCGCCGTCGTTCACATGGCCAACGCCTCCGGCGCGAAGTTCAAGGAGCCGGACCCAGTGAAGACCGGCGAGCACACGGGCCAGCAGGTGGTGGCGGAGGCCTGCGGCACCTGCCATGACACGGGCGCCGGCGGGGCGCCGAAGGTCGGCGACTGGGCGGCATGGAAGCCGCGCATCGAGAAAGGCCTGAACACGCTGTATGAGTCGGCCATCACCGGCCACGGCGGCATGCCGGCGCGCGGCGGCATGGCCAAGCTCACCGACGCCGAGATCAAGCGGGCGATCGAGTACATGTTCAACGCCGGCAAGCAGGCGGCGCCAGCCGCCGCTGCTCCGGCCGCCGCGCCCGCTGCCGTGGCGGTTGCCGCTGCTGCCCCGGCCAAGGCCGACGCCGCAGCCGGCAGGAAGCTCTACGACGCCTCCTGCATGGCCTGCCATGCGGCCGGCGTTGCCGGCGCGCCGAAGTTCGGCGACAAGGCAGCCTGGGCAGCGCGTGCTTCGGCCGGCATCGATGCGCTGACGGCGAGCGTGATCAAGGGCAAGGGCGCCATGCCGCCTAAGGGGGCCGCAGTCGCGGCAACGGACGCGGAAATCCGCGCTGCCGTGGCGTACATGCTGGGGCAGTCGAAGTAGCTTTTCGGCAATCGGATCGCTGTTTCTTCCGGGCTCGACTCGTCAGGGATTCAGTTGCCGGTAGACGCCCTGCGCAACCGCCGACAGCTCGTCCCTGCTGATCTCGCCGGCCAGCGCGTAACCGAGCGGACCATCGATCCAGTAGAAGACATTGGTCGCGCCTTGCTGGGCAAAGCGAAACGCGGTGACGCTGCCGCTCGGCTCGCGCCGCACCAGCAGCGACAGGCGCTTGCCCTGCGCGTTCTCGTACATGAACAGCGCCACCGGCGCCTGGCCCGTCTCACCCGCCGGGGGCAGCAGCCGGCCGCCAAGCAGCTGGTATCCGGCTGCCGCCAGTAACGGCGCCCGCACCGGCGTGTCGAGGCGCTTCGACAGCCAGGCGACCAGATGCTGCTCATCGGCCGCGGCGACTTCGACCGGATGGCGCACCTCTGGCACGTAGGCCGCATGCGCCAGCGCGGCTTGCCGCGCGATGGCAGCGGCGCCCCCGCTCGTGCGCTCGCCCACAAAGCCGGCATGCAACAGCGCACCAAGCGCGGCGCCGGCCAGAAAAGTTGCGGCCAGTGCCGCGCCCCAGCGCCAGCGCGCCGGCGCAACCGGCCGCGCGGTGTCGACGCGCAGCGAATGCGGCTCGTCGAGCACCTGATCGAAGGCGCGGTGCAGCGCGTCGTTCTGCGCCCGGTATGCGCTCACCCGTGCGGCATCGTCCGGATGCGCCGCGAGGTGCGCCTCGACAGCCCCCCGTTCGCCTTCGCCCAGGGCGCCATCGACGTAGGCGTGCAATTGCGCTTCGTTCACCTTCACACTCGTCATTTCACCCGCCGCAGGCCGTGCCGGTCCGGCGATCCTTCCTCCAGCAGTTGCCGCAGCCGCTCGCGCCCGCGCGCGAGCCGCGACATCACGGTGCCGATCGGCACCTTCAGCACATCGGCGGCCTCGGCATAGGAAAACTGCTCGAGGCCGACCAGCAGCACGACCTGCCGCTGCTCGTCGGGCAGGCGAAGCAGCGCCGCGCCCAGTTCGCGCACCGCGATCGCGGTCTCGACGCTGGCGCCGTCATCGGGCCGCTCCGGCACCCCGCCTTCCAGCGCATCGAGCGATTCGGTCGGCCGCCATCGCCGCGTGCCATTGACGAACACGCTGTGCATCACGGCGAACAGCCAGGCGCGCAGGTTGGTGCCCGCCTGCCAAAGTTCCCGCTTGGCCCAGGCGCGTTCGAGCGTGTCCTGGGTGAGGTCGTCAGCGGCTTCGCGACTGCCGGTCAGCGCGCGCGCAAACCGGCGCAGGCGCGGAATCAGCGCTTCGATCTCGGCGGCGGTAAACGCGGGCATCGCCGGCGGACAGTAGCGCAGCGCCGGCGCCCGCTCGTTACGGCCGCGCCAGTCGCCAGGCGTTATTGAAGCCGTCGCCCGTGCGGTCGCCCGCTTTCTGGTCCTTGATCCAGAGATAAAGCGGCTTGCCCTTGTACGCCCACTGCTTGCCGCCGTCGTCGCGCGTGATGATCGACCAGTCGCCGGAAGCCTTGGCGTCGGCGGCGGCCATCAGCGGCGGCCAGTTGGTCGCGCAGGGGCCGTTGCAGGTGCTCTTGCCGCTGCCGGCGGCGTCCTTGTCGAAGGTGTACAGCGTCATGCCGTCGGCGTTTACGAACACGCCGTCGACTGTCTTGACCGGCGCTGCGCCAACCATCGAAGACATCTGTGCGCAGCCGGCAACGACGAGCGCGGCCAGAACGAGCATGAGCTTGCGGATCATGGGTTTCCTCCCTGGGTGAGTGATGGACAGGGAGAGAACACCGCAAGGAGCGGATCTATTCCCGCCCGAGCCTAGATTTCCTGCGGGTCGACCTCGATCTGCCAGTGCACGCGCGGCCCGGGCGGGGCTTCGGCCTCGCGCAGTTGCGCCAGCCACTCGCGCAGGAAAGCCTGCAGCAGGTTGCGCCGCGGCGCTTCGACCAGCATCTGGGCGCGGAAGACGCCCGCCAGTCGCGCCAGTGGCATCGGCACGGGGTCGTACAGCGTCGCCGGCTCGCTCAGGGCGCGACCGAGCGAGCGTGCGTGGCCGAGGAAGGCAAGCGCTGCCTCGAGCGACTTCGCCTGCGCGGTGAGCAACGCCTGCGGCACGAAGGGCGGCATGCCGGCCGCCTCGCGTTCTGCCAGCTGGCTGCGCGCGAAGCCCTCGTAATCGAAGCGGCGCAAAGCAGCGAAGAGCGGGTGCTCGGGGTAGCGCGTCTGCACCAGCACGCGGCTCGGCAGCCCGCTGCGGCCGGCGCGGCCGGCGACCTGCAGCACGGTGGCGAAGAGCCGTTCCGGCGCACGAAAGTCGTGCGAGACCAGTTGCGCGTCGGCGTTGACGATGCCCACCAGCGAAACACGCTGAAAGTCGTGCCCCTTGGCGATCATCTGCGTGCCGACCAGCACGTCCGTCTCGCCCGCGTGCACGGTGGCGAGCGCCGCGTCGGCCGCACCGCGACGGCGCGTGCTGTCACGGTCGATGCGCAGGATGCGTGCACCCGGCAGTGCGGCGGCCAGCGTCTCTTCGAGGCGCTGCGTGCCGTGTCCGACCGCATCCAGGTTCTGGTTGCCGCAGGTCGGACAGGAACGCGGCACCCGGCTGCGCCAGCCGCAGTGATGGCAATGCAGCGCGCCGTCGGTCTTGTGAAAGGCGGCGAACACCGCGCACTTCGGGCAGGTGGACAGCCAGCCGCAGGCGGCACAGGCGACCACCGGCGCATAGCCGCGGCGGTTGACGAACACCAGCGCCTGCTCGCCGCGTGCGATGGTCTGCTCGAGCGCGGCACGCAGCGGCTCGGTCAGTCCGCTGGCGGCCTTGTGCTGGCGCTGGTCGATCAGTTCCACCTGCGGTTGCGCCGCCTCCGTCGCGCGGCGGGGCAGGCGCAGCAGGCGGTAGCGGCCCTCCCCGGCCTGCGCCCAGCTCTCGAGCGCCGGCGTGGCGGAGCCGAGCACCACCGGCGCACCGAGCATCTGCGCGCGCTTGACCGCCAGGTCGCGCGCCGAGTAGCGCACGCCGTCGCCGGCCTTGTACGAGGTGTCGTGCTCTTCGTCGACGACCAGCAGCCGCAGCCGGGGCAGGGAGGCGAACACCGCCAGCCGCGTACCGAGCACGATGCGCGCGCGGCCCTCGTGCGCTGCCAGCCATGCGGCGGAGCGCTCGGCAGCCGGCAGGGCGCTGTGCAGGCAGACGATGGACTGCCCTGAGAAGCGGGCGTGCAGCCGCGATTGAAGCTGCGGCGTCAGGCCGATCTCCGGCACCAGCACCAGTGACTGCGCCTGCGGGTCGCGCGCCAGCAGCCGTTCGATCGCCGTGAGATAGACCTCGGTCTTGCCGCTGCCCGTCACGCCGTGCAACAGCATCGGCGCAAATCCTTCCTGCGCCGAAACCGCGTCGACCGCAGTGCGTTGCTCGGCATTCAGTTCGGGCACCGCGACCAAAGCCGGCGCAGTGGTGTCGCCGACCGCGCTGACGGTACGCAGCCGCTTCAGTGACGAGGCCCAGCGAGGGCCGGGTGGTGTGCGCAGGAACGGCGGCAACGCCGCCACCGCAACCTGGCCCCAAGGGTGCTGGTAGTACTCGGCCGCGAAACGAGTGAAAGCAAGCCAGTGGGCGCCAAGGGGTGCAATGTCGGCCAGCCAGCGATCGACGGGCCGGATCTTGTCGTCGGCCAGTGACGCCTTCTCGCTGCGGCCAACGCACACGCCCATCATCTCGCGTCGGCCCACCTGGACGACACAGCAAGCGCCCGGCCGGGCGACCTCGCTTGCCTCGTCCACCCGGTAAGTCAGCGGCTGGCCGACGGGCAGATCGATGACGATTTCGGCATAGGCGCCGGCGGAGCCCGTCATCGCATCTCGACCAACTTGCGAACAATCTGCGGCAAACGCATGTTTTATTTCAGTTTGATGTCAGCCAGCAGTCTTGTGGACAATTCTGTGGAAAAGAAACCGGGAACTGCCCGCTGTCGCCCGAGAGAGTCGCTGGACTCCCCGTATGCAAAACGCGGGCCGGCATGCAATGCACTGCAAATCAATGACTTGCGATCAATGAACGCTGCTAGTAGCCCTGCAAAGCATGGGCTTGCCGGCCGCTCTTTGATGAACGCGAATTTGTGAATAAGTCAAGAGGGTTGACGCAAGAAAACGTCGGCTGATGCCAGACGCCCCTTCGGGCGCCAACCGCCCTCAGCGCCGCATTCGCCGGCTGACCTCGTGCACCGCATCAACCAGGACCGACACGGCTTCGGGCGGGGTGTGCTGCGAGATTCCGTGGCCTAGGTTGAAGACGTGACCCGACCCGGCAGCCGGCCGGCCGAACGACGATAGCGCCTGCTCGACCTCGCGCCGGATCGCGGCATCGCCACCAAACAGGATCATCGGATCGACGTTGCCCTGCAGGGCGCAGCGAGCTCCGATCCGCGCCCGCGCGGCGCCCAGGTTCACCGTCCAATCGAGACCCACGGCGTCGCAACCCGTATCGGCAATCTGTTCCAGCCACAGCCCGCCGCCCTTGGTGAAGACGATGGTTGGTATGCGCTCACCCACGTGTTCGCGCCTTGTTTTGCTCACGACGTCCCGGATGTAGGCGAGCGAAAAGGCCTGATAGGCGCCATCGGCGAGGGCGCCGCCCCAGGTGTCGAACACCATCACTGCCTGGGCGCCGGCGTCGATCTGCGCGTTCAAGTAGTCCGCCACCGCGGCCGCATTGACCGCCAGGATGCGGTGCAGCAGATCGGGCCGCCGGTACAGCATGGTCTTGATCAGGCGGAAGTCGTCGGAACCGCCGCCCTCGACCATGTAGCAGGCGAGCGTGAACGGACTGCCGGAAAAACCAATCAGCGGCACCCGGTTGGCCAGCGCGCGGCGGATCTCGCGGACCGCATCCATCACGTAGCCGAGCGCATCGGCCATGTCCGGCACGGCTAGGCGGGCCACGTCCTCCTCGGTGCGGACCGGACGCTCGAACTTCGGTCCTTCACCCTCCGCGAAATGCAGGCCGAGGCCCATCGCGTCGGGGACGGTCAGGATGTCCGAAAACAGAATCGCCGCGTCCAGCGCGTAGCGCTCCAGCGGCTGCAGCGTCACCTCGGTGGCCAGCGCCGGCGACTTCGCCAGCGCCATGAAGCTGCCGGCGCGCGCCCGGGTCGCCCGATATTCCGGCAGATAGCGGCCGGCTTGACGCATCAGCCAGACAGGGGTGTAGTCGGTCGGTTGGCGCAGCAGCGCCCGCAGCAGGGTGTCGTTCAGGGGTCGCACGCGTCGGAGAGAAGAAGTTGAAGCCTGCGGATCGGCGCGCGGATTCTCGCACGGCCATCAGCGCCGACCTCCCCGCATGGCTGCGCGAGGACGGTGACGGGGTGCTGATCTATGTTCATCTGCAGCCCGGCGCGGGCCGGAATGCCACATGCGGTACGCATGGCGGGCGGGTCAAGATCGCCGTCGCGGCACCGCCGCTGGAAGGGCGCGCCAACGACGCGCTCACCGAGTGGGTCGCCGAACGACTCGACCTGCCGCGCCGGCAGGTCCAACTCGTGGCTGGCCAGCGCAGTCGGGACAAGACGCTGCGCGTCGAGGGCACCAGCGCGAAAAGGGTGCTACGCGGCTTGGCGCAGGAATGAAGAAGGGCGGCGAGAACTCCGCCCTTCGGTCCCGATGCCCCGCCGGTTTTTCCTGGGCGCGGCTTCGGCTTTCTTCTCTTGCTTCTTCGCGTCGGCAGCGACAGCGGTGCCGGCGGCAGGAACAGCGGCGATCAGGGCCGCAAACAGCTTGTTTATGGGAATCCCCGTTTCGGTTGGCTGGCTACGAAATTGCTCGCCTTGCGGCCGGCTGGCCGATGCAGCGAACGGTGGGGATAAGCGTGTAGGGAATGCTACGGTTGACCCGGCCACTCCAAACGCCGCCCGAGCTACTGGATCAGTTGCGTTTGCGCCAGCGTCCGTAGCTGGAAGCGGTTGTCCTGCCGGAACAGCCAGGTCTCAGTGAATCGGACGGCGGTGCCGCGGCCGAGCAGGGCGCGCGGCGGCGGCGGCAGCGGCGAGGCCGCCTGAGCGGTGCGTACGGCCACGGCCCCAAGTTCGCGGGCGTGATCCGGGGCGCGCATCACGCTGGCGTTCTGGATGCGCCCGTCCGCCCCGACCGCCAGTTCCAGTACAACGACCGCCTTCAGCGGATGCGGCGGCCGGCCTTCGAAGACCCTGTCCTTGTTGACCGTCAGGATGTGCTGCGCCAAGGAACGACGCCAATCCGACTCGGACTGCGCGTCTGAGGGCCGGGCCGCCGGCGGCGCGGCGGCCGGGGACGTCGGTCGAGATGCCGATGGAGGCGCAGCAGGCGCGGCCGGCGGCGCAGGAGGGACCGAGCAACTGGCAAGCACCAGCCCCGCAACTGCCATGAAGATGCGCCAGTGGCTTCGGGTTGGGTTGTTCACCATGGCTTGCGCTCGCGCTGAAGATGCGTGCGCAGCAAGCATTGCAGCAGCGGCCGCCGGCGGCAACTCCCGCTTCCTACAACATAAGGTCTAGGCCAGCGAGCCAGGCACGGCCCGGAGCCGGCTCGTAGTAGCGGCCGTTGGTCTCGTTGACAATCACCGAACCGACATAGCCCTTGTGGAGCAGGTTGCTGGCGCGCAGGAAAACGCGCGCCGAGGTCTGGCCCAGATCGACGCGGCGGGATTCACGCATCTGGGTGAGGCTGTGCGGACGTACTGCGCTGCAGTCGGCGCTCAGCGCACCACGAGCACAGGTCGATTGCTGCGCGCCAGCACCTTCTGCGTTTCGCTGCCAAGCAGCAGCGAAGCCACACCGCGCCGTCCGTGTGAGGCCATCACGATCAGGTCGCAGCCCTCCGTGTCCGCCGTCTGCACAATGATGTCGTCGGGGTGCCCCTCACGAAGAACGCGCGTGAATCCGACGCCAGCTTCGGCCGCCGCACGCTCGACATCGTCGAGGTGCTGGTTGGCCGCAGCCGCCGCCTGCGCCTGGAAGGCCGCCTCCGCGGGCGCAACCTCGCCGACACCGTGGTATGGATACACGGCTAGCGCAGCACAGCCGACCACAGAAGCGCCCAGTGACTGGGCCAAGCCGATTCCCACCGACGCGGCGCGCTGTGACAGTTCGCTGCCGTCGGTGGCAATGAGAATGCGCTGCGTCATAGGCCTGTCTCCCATGGACTGTCTGCGTCCGCTGCTCGGCACGGGTAAGACTGCCTGCAGCGGTTCTCGTTCAATTGACCGCGGTCAAGCGCCAACAGCCA
>Ga0209253_10001482_pt1 | contig 20592 bp, 21 predicted proteins | sample FrelakmetBRP12BR_FD_187145 | JGI IMG/M metagenome (GOLD analysis project Ga0209253, IMG submission 187145) | Freshwater lake sediment microbial communities from the University of Notre Dame, USA, for methane emissions studies - BRP12 BR (SPAdes)... | ecosystem: Environmental > Aquatic >...
GAGGTTTGCCACACCCATCAGGATCACGATCGTCCCGCGGATCTGCGCGAGCAGCTTCCAGTCAAGTGCCGGTGCCCGTTTGGTCGGGTCTTCATGACCTGTGAGAATGGTAACCTGCGATGCATAACTCCGATGCGTGAGCGGGATGCCGACTGACGCCGGGACTGCAAGCGCACTCGAAATGCCCGGCACCATCTCAACATCGATGCCCGCCGTACGTACGGTCTCCAGCTCCTCACCGCCACGTCCGAAAAGGAACGGATCGCCCCCTTTGAGCCGGACAACAATCTTTCCGTGTTTTGCACGGTCGATCATCAGCGTTTCAATTTCTTCCTGTTCGATGGTATGCTTCCCGCCATATTTTCCGCAATTGATCAGCTCGGCATGTGCCGGAAGAGATGCAAGAATTTCCTTTCCGGGCAACTGGTCGTACAGTACCACGTCTGCCATGTCAATTACCCGCCGTGCGCGTTGCGTAAGCAACCCGACAACCCCCGGTCCTGAACCCACAAGATAGACCTTACCGTGATGCATGGGTAACCCCCAGGTTTGTACGTGCCTGATCAATCAGGTCCTGCGCCCGCCCCTTCAGGATGCGGCCCTGATTACGCGCCTGTTCGGTGTCCTGCACGGACGCCTCGATCCGCTCAGTTCTCTTACCGTCGAGTGATAACACTTCAGCGATCAGGTGATTCGAACGGCAGTAAATCCCCAGCGGCGTGAAGCACCCCCCGCCCAGCTGCTCCATGACCACCCGTTCGATCGTGACATCGGCGCGGGTTTCGGGGTCATCAAGGGCGGAGAGTGTCTCCATCACAAAGGGATCAGCTCTGCTCACCACAGCTATCGTCCCCTGGTTAGGGGACGGGACAAAGATTTCGGGCGGCAGGCGCTCGCCGGGGATACGTATACCGAGACGCATCAACCCGGCTTCGGCAAGCACGATTGCATCGTACTCCCCGGTGTTCAGTTTCCGGATCCGCGTATCCACGTTCCCGCGCACATCTTTTATCGCAAGCTCCGGATCATGGCGGAGGAGCTGGGCGCGCCGGCGGGTACTGGATGTTCCGATAACACGGACACCCGAAAGGACTGAATGGTAGGCTATATAATCAGCGGGGGGGTCACGCTTGATGATTGCAGTGGTGAACAGTCCGGGAGGCCGGAACGCAGGGATGTCCTTCATGCTATGAACCGCGCAGTCGATCTCGCCGGCAAGGATTGCATCATCAAGCGCCCGCACAAAGACGCCCTGCCCCCCGATCTCGTGAAGCGGGACGCCCGTCACTGTATCTCCATCGGTTGTGATAATCTTTTTTTCTGCATCAATACCCATGGCAGCGAGTTTGCCGCAGACGATTTCGGTCTGAGCCAGCGCGAGCTTGCTACCCCGAGTACCAATTCTTATCGACATGATCGGTACGCCGCACCAATAGCATGGATATCCTCATCGGTATGTACAACTGACAGGAAGTTTGTTTCAAACTGGGAGGGGGGAAGAAAGATACCTTGTTCCAGCATGCGTATCCAGAACCGCTGGAATGCAACGGTATCACATTCCTTCACCTCGCGGTAGTTGCGTGGAGCCGTATTCCTGAAAAAGTACTTGAACATCGAACCCAGCGCGACAAACGAGCCTGTGCCCCCACCCCCAATCGACTCTCCAATCACCCGCGTATTATTTTCAAGATCCTCATACACCTTAGGGTGATCGTGCAGCCAGCGCACTGTCGCGATGCCTGCTGATAGCGAGAGCGGGTTTCCTGAAAACGTGCCCGCCTGATATACCGGACCTGCGGGTGCAACCATCTCCATGATCTCACGCCCTCCGAGAAATGCACCGATTGGCAACCCTCCTCCGATAATCTTCCCCAGCGTGGTGAGATCCGGGCGGATGCCGAACTTCACCTGTGCACCGCCAATACCGAGCCGGTAACCGGTGATTACTTCATCGAAGATCAGCAGGACGTCATGGGCGCGGGTGATCGACCGGATCTCCTGCAAATAGTTCTCCTTGGGAAGGATCGGCCCGATATTGCCGAGCACCGGTTCGATAATCAGCGCGGCAACATCATTATTCTTTGAGAGCAGCGTTTCGAGTGCTTCATGATTATTGAACGGCACCTGCCGTGTATGGGCTACAACATCAGCAAGGACCCCGGCAGAATCAGGAATTCCCAGCGTTGTTGCACCGGAACCGGCTTGTACCAGCACTGCATCGTGGGCGCCGTGAAACCCTCCTTCAACCTTCACGATGTCCGTTTTTCCTGAAAAAGCCCGGGCGAGCCGGATCGCTGCCATCGTAGCCTCCGATCCGCTCGAAACGAACCGCACCATATCCATATTCGGATGATCAGCGGTAATCAAGCGCGCAAATTCAGGTTCAAGTGGAAGAGGCGTACCATAGAGCCAACCGTTCTCCAGCTGTGCTGCGATTGCTGCTTTGATTGCCGGGTGGGCATGACCGAGAATGAGAGGACCATAGGCAAGGCAGCAGTCGATCAGGTGCTCTCCGTCAACAGTGAAGATATGGGATCCGCCCGCACGGGATGTATAGAACGGATAGGGTTTTATTGCACGGACGGGACTGCTGACACCTCCGGGCATCAGATGCTGCGCAGTTGCGAACAGTTCACTTGACTTCATGTATCCACCCCGCCACGTCAGATGCGAAATAGCTGATGATGAGATCTGCCCCTGCGCGTTTGATGCATGTGAGACTCTCGAGTACCGCTTCTTTCTCCTCAATCCAGCCACGCTCCGCTGCGGCTTTGATCATCGAATACTCCCCGCTCACCTGGAACGCGGCAACAGGAAGGCCGATTGTTGCTATCTCGGCAAGCACATCGAGATAGAACCCTGCCGGCTTGACCATCAGGATATCGGCTCCCTCCTTTGCGTCAAGCTCTGATTCAAGAAATGCCTCCCGTTTGTTTGCCGGATTGATCTGGTAGCTGGAACGGTCGCCAAACGCGTATCCCGAATCCGCCGCATCCCGGAAAGGACCATAAAAGACGGAGGCGAATTTTGTGGAGTACGACATGATGAGCACATCCTCGTATCCGTCACCATCCAGCGCTGATCGAATAGACGCGACCATGCCATCGAGCATGCAGGACGGGGCAACCACGTCAGCCCCGGTTTCTGCATGGCTGACCGCAATCCTGTTCATCAGTTCAAGCGACGGGTCATTCAGAAGGTCGGTGCCGGAGCGTGTCTTGCCAATGATTCCGCAGTGCCCGTGGCTGGTGTATTCACAGGCACAGACATCAGTTATCACTACCATATCAGGAACAACCGTTTTGATCTCCCGCACAGCCTTCTGAATGACACCATTTTCTGCATACGCGCCGGTCGCCCCGGCATCTTTTTTTTTCGGGATACCAAACAAAAGGACCGCCCGCAACCCCTGATCCCACAGACCGTCTGCCACGCGTCCGATTCCACCAATCGGGTAACGAACCTGATCAGGCATTGAGCCTATCGGTTTTTTGCGGGAGATTGTTTCATCGATAAAAAGCGGTACCACAAGGTCATTTGTTGAAAGACTGGTCTGTTGCAACATCGGCTGGATGTTACGGGATCTTGACCTTCTCATCCGTCGTGCAGGAAACATCATCAGTCACCAGCCGGTAAAAGGGTTCTCCAGTTATGAATTGAGGAGCGATGCTATTTATGGTTTACAATCCGTTGGCGAATATCCCGTCGGATAAATAATGGGCAGGGATTCTGATCGGGGCATGCATTAAAATAATACTGGTTTTGATCATGTACGTGGTTTCAAACAAAGAGGAGGTGTTGTGTGGACAAATTTGAGGAATTCCTTCATGGTTTGGCAGCAATGGACGAGACAGGAAGGGCACGGTTCATCGCTGAACAAAAAGATCATTGCACATGCAGCGGGTGCCCGACGTATAACGAGTGCATGCGAGAGAAGTATGAACAACTCTACTGTATCATCGGGCGCAGTCCGAAGTGTTCATTTGAGAGGAAGGGGTGTATTTGCCCGACGTGCCCGGTTAAAGATGCGGCAGGACTCCAGAAAGCTTACTATTGCATAAAGGGTACAGAAGAGGAGCAACGGCGTTCTGTCACCATCAAGAGAACTACCTGACGGTATCCCCATCGTCATATGTTATAATGCATACGTATTTCATATTTTATCGCGTGGTTCACTACTGGGATTTGGATACATGACCGGTATTAATGTACCGCAGGGATTATACCCATCTTGTCATGCTGCACTACGTACCAATAAATTTTGATGAATCGAGAAATTCAGGTTTCCCCGCGAAGAATTTTTTTTTTAATTTGGAGGATCAGGAATTTTTTTTCTGGATACCGGAGGATTGCAGGAGAGCCGCTCTCCCTGCGTAATTGCCTTGAGCAATGCCTCTGCTGCTTCAAGATCCCCAGATTCAGCACTTGCCCGTACAGCAAACGTTACATCGGTCAGTAGTTTTTTTGCAAGTACACGGCTGAGATCATCAACAACCTCCGCAGTTCGTTCATCTGAACACCCCAGTCGGGCGATTGCCTTATCACGCTCCCTTTTTCGAACCGCTTCTGCCCAGCTATGGAGCGAAGCAAGGATATCATCTGCAGTCTTCCTGTTCAACTGCCGGAGAAAGAGGACAAGTTCATCTTCAATAAACTCCCGCGCCCGCTCTGCCTCAGCTTTCCGGTTATTCATTGTCTGCTCGTTAATCGTGCGTAAGTTGTCGATGGTAAAGAGCCGTACTCCGTCAATGGCCCCTGCCCCTTCCTCAACATCTCGGGGCTGTGCAATATCAATCAGGATTACCGGTTGGGGGTGCCCCTCGACCGGCCAGCACCGCGCCTTCATCGCCTGTTTAAGATCCTGCGTTCGGATGATCGGATGGGGGGCTGACGTGCAGGATATGACGACATCAGAAAGCGTGACGTAATGGTAAAGTTCGGAGAGCCGTACCGCTTTGCCTCCGATTTTTTCCGCAAGGATCTTTGCACGTCCGTATGTCCTGTTCGCAACATACATCGCTGTCAGGTGCTTTGCCGCAAGCGCCTGGGCAACAAGGAGACCCATCTCCCCGCTGCCGATAACAAGGATATGCTTGCCCTCAAGGGTCCCGATCTGGGATTCTGCAAGAAGGACTGCTGCCGAGCCGACCGATACCGCTCCGCGATTGATATCGGTCCGTTTGCGGACTTCAATACCAACGTGCACGGCTTTGTTGATGCAGAGCTCAAGAAAGCTGCTGCTGGTAGTTGCCGTTTGCGCATCTGCAAGCGCTTTCTTGAGCTGCCCGATAATCTGGTCCTCACCAACAATCATCGAATCAACACCTGCTGCAAGTTCAAAAAGGTGCCTGAGCGCGTCAATTCCTTCCCGGATAAAGAATCCGTGCCGGTTCTGTTCCTGTATAAAATCAGAGAGCGCTGTTGCATCGCCCTGTACGATCACTTCCACACGGTTGCATGTCTGTAAAAGAAGGACTCCCTTGAACCGTTCTGCAGCGCACCTGAGAAATTCATCCTCATGTAAGAACCGGAACGCTTCGAGTGATGCGACCTGGGCCATGTGGTGGCTCAAACCAGCAATGGCAATCGGAGCAGGGTTGGATTCAACCATGCAGGTATCTCCGGTTCACAATCTTGTGAGCTTCTTTAATTGACCGCCCCAGTGCATCCCAGACGCTCGGATCATGTGCTATATTCCAGAGTATTTCACTGCGCCTTTTTTGTGACGGTTCAATCGTTTTGAGCCTTTCGCGCAGGATGCCCTGGAAAACGACCATTTCATCGAGATGAAAGAACATTTTCTCAATCTGCTCCCTGACGAACCGTGATACAACCGGACTCTCCCCATCAGTACTGACCGCAATGGTATAGTGCTCTCCACCACTTGCTGAGGGGATGATGAGATCGCCGCGCTCGCCATTTGCATTATTGAACATTATCCCTTTGCGTCTGCAGATCCTGCCGATCCGGTTGTTCTGTTCACGGTCAGAGAGTGCTGCAACTCCGATGAAAGCACCGAATAAGAGCCGTTCCAGTTCCGTATCAGATAACACAGCGACATCAAGCTGCAACCGGCTCACCGGAAGTGAGGTAATCGTTTTGGAAAACGAACGGCTGACTATGATCACATCAGCATCAGCAGAAAAAAAAACCGCCTTCCGTGTAGCAACATTCCCCCCTCCGAAGATAACGACGCGTCTGCCGGTAAGATCAACAAAGAGCGGAATCATCAGTTCTTAGATTCGCAATCGCGTTACATTAAGATGTTGTTGTATGAGCCGGCAATTGAGATTAAAACATAGAATGAACGGATTGTAGATGATGATGACCAGGTCGAACTATGATTAAACAATAGTGGAGTCTATACCTGTCGCCTTCGATGTACGATATACTTTTATTCTTTGAATACCCACCCTTGAAAGCGCGAGTCCAAATGTTGCGCCGATAGTGTAGTGGTTATCACTAGGCGTTGCCAACGCCTAAACCCGGGTTCGAGTCCCGGTCGGCGCATACTAATACCATTCTATTCTTTGTTGTGAGCGTACAAACAAAAAGAAAAATTGGGTTTTTTAAAACGGGATGTTTAAAAAAAAGAAGAAACGCATTTGCGTTACTTCTTCTTTGCTGCCTTCTTTGCGGCTGGTTTCTTGGCTGCGGTCTTCTTCGCCGCCTTTTTCTTTGCTACTGCCATTAAGAGTCCACCTCCTGCCACATTTCGTTATTAAACTGATTAATTTAATTATTTAAAATATTTGTGGTGATTTATAGTCGGAAATCTGATTCCAGATTCATCTGTCCCGTTTTTTATGCTTACAGTTATCTGTATTGTTTTTTCATTTTCACCCGATTATTGCGATGTAAAATCTGAAAAGCAGACGTCTGATTTTTCTGTTTGGTTTCATTTGCGCGGCATCAAATTTTAGTCAATCTGGCTTTGCGCGGTTGTCAAAAAAATCGATTTTTAAATTAAACGATAAAAAATTTATGTGCTATCCACCAAACAGAAATCATATGAAACGATCTTTTATTATCGGGGTTGCCGGAGGATTTTTCGGGCTGGTTGCAGCACTGTTTGTTCTTGTCAACGCAAGCTCCAATGATTTTATTTTATCAGGGGTCCAGACAGCTCTTTTTTCAAGCATGGGGTTGATGGGCGCTGCAATCGCTGCAAGTGAAACGAAGTTTGCCGGCTGGATGCTTTTGTCCTCGGCCGTCTGGATCCTGATTACCGCTCCTCTGGCAGGCACGCTGAATATTTTATACCTGTATTTTCCAGCCATCATCTGTTTTGGAAGTGCCGGAGTAATCGCACTCCTTGAACCACAGCCTCAAGATGAGAACGACCCCTCGTGAAATATCACCAATACTACGCATCTTCAGAGTGTTCATTGTTTTCGCATGTTGGATTTTTTACAACATCCCTATAAGAAATCTCCCACCTTTTTTTATTTCTGCAGTGCTTATGTGTACAGCAATGCGCCCATCGTATCATGGCAGGATCCTTCTGCGCTGGTGTGATTCCTGCCATGTACCGGTGCTTGCCGACCGGTGCCACTGTGGAAATGCAACCAGACAAGTACCGGTGACTCCCCCGGGGGATGCGCGTCCTGCTTTTCAGGCTGACCTTAACCTGATCAATACCATTTATTACGATCATTTCGGGGCACCGCTTGTTCCCGATGGGTACCTTGCTCTCCTCAACAAGGTGCCGGACCGGGACCGGATGGAAGAGGTTATCATAGGTGGAGGAATTGCCGGGTCAATCCGGTATATACCCGAAGAACGGCAGTGGGAACCGATTCCGCGCCGGGAAGCAGGAACGCTTCTTAACCCGGTGCAGCACCTTGTTGTTGTGGATGATGGTGCCGTTCCTGCAATCCGTGACAACGGGGCAAGCGTCCTCGCGCCGGGGCTGGTGTCAATCGATGATGCTGTTTTTGCTGGTGATGAGGTCTTCATCTGCACACGCGATGGGACCTGCATCGGTGTCGGCAGGGCGCGGGTTGATGCAGAAACCGCACGGTTGATGCAGCGGGGAATGGTCGTAAAAACCCGAAGAAATGTACAGTCCACGATTACGCGCGGGCAGGCAACATGGGATGATGCAGTATCGGCAAACGCGGATGTTCTGAAAAAATCGGAGTCTGCGGCAGTCCATTTCGTACAGGATGTCTGCACACGCATCGGCCTGTCAAAAAATATTTCGTATTCTGGAGGCAAGGACAGTCTTGCCACCCTGCTTATTGTCATTAAAGCGATAGGTAAGGTCCCCCTGCTCTTTGCCGATACCGGTATGGAGTTCCCTGAAACATATGCAAATATAATAGAGGTATCAGATCGCTACCAGACCGAGCTTTTCAGTACGACAGGGCAGAACCGGTTCTGGGAGTATTTCAACGAGATGGGGCCGCCCGCTGTCAATGCCCGCTGGTGCTGCAAGATCTGCAAACTGGATCCGGTCCAGCAATTGATCCGTACCCAATGGGGGGAATGCCTCTCGTTTATTGGGCAGCGGAAGTACGAATCCCAGCGCCGCGCCCATAGCAGGCGCATATGGAAAAATCCAAACGTGCCCGCACAACTCTGCGCAGCACCCATCCACAACTGGACTGCTCTCCATGTCTGGCTGTACCTGATGCGGGAACGTGCGCCATATAATATACTCTACGACCGCCGCATGGACAGGATCGGATGCTTCATGTGCCCGTCCACTGATATGGCATTGATTCACATGATCGAAGCGGACTATCCTGTGCTCTGGGCACGATGGAGCGCCCATCTTGAAGAGTGGCAGCACTCACGCGGTCTTCCATGGGACTGGGCGTGTACAGGCCGCTGGAGACTTAAAGAAGGACAGGAACTTGAAGACGATAGCAATTGTTGACTACGGGCTGGGTAACCTGCGCAGCGTTATCCGGGGGTTGGAAAATGCAGGCGGTAACGCAATTATCACTGCTGATACAGAAACGATCGGTTCTGCTGATGGGATCGTGCTCCCCGGTGTTGGCGCTTTCCGTGAAGGCATGGAGCAGCTGGGTTCGCTCAAAACGACGGTCAAAGAATCGACAAAACACATCCCCCTGCTCGGCATCTGCCTAGGCATGCAGATGCTCATGGAGGAAAGTGAGGAGCACGGCGTCCATAGAGGGCTAAAATTGATCCCGGGCCGGGTGAAACGCTTTCCCAGAGCAACCGGCATGAAGGTGCCTCATATGGGCTGGAATTCTATTTATATAGAGAAACCGGAAAACCCGCTCTTTGATGGTTTTGCCACGGAAGAGTATGTGTATTTTGTTCACTCATATTACGCCGATACACTGCCTGACTATACACTCACAACCACCACATATATATGCCCGTTTGCATCGTCCATTTTCAATAGGAATGCATACGGGGTGCAGTTCCATCCTGAAAAGAGCGGGGCAGTGGGATTGAGACTTTTGAAAAATTTTATTGATATCATATGAAGTTTCCTGATTGATTTGGGTTTGACCAGGCTCCCAGCAGAAACCATTATTCCTTTCTGATTCGATGATGTAGACATGAACAAGCTGGTATTTCTCATCATCACCCTGTCTTTGCTGGTCATCGGTACTGCATCGGCATACAGTCTGTATATTGACTGCCCGCTGAGCATTCAGGCAGGTGAGGCACTGAAAGTCTCTGTTGATTCCAACTTTCCCGCAGGAACCAGTTTCGACCTCGTCTTTTATGAAAGACAATATACCGCAACAGAAATTGCACGCAAGACTGTTACGATACAGGAACAACACCATACTCAGTATATAGTATTCGATACCCAGGGATTGAGGGGGGGGGACTACAAAGTGGAGGTTCAGTTCAGGGGCGTCGATGAATCAAGGCTGAGTTCAGATTCCGTGACCTTAAAACTGATCACACTCATTGACCGTTCCAACGAAATTACTATTACATCGCCCCTCAGCCAGGATGTAGCCGAGGCGCTGCGTATCGAAGGATCGATTGCAAAACTCGGAAATAATGGCATTAAAATCGAGGTGCGCGGTCCCAGCGGCCCGGTATTTGGCCCCCAGTGGATCGATACAAGCAGGGATATGAAATCAGGCGATGGAAAGTTCACAATGACTAAATCCGTGGGGATTCGTGGGGATTATACCGTGGATTTCACCGATTCAAAGGGATTTGTCGGGATGGTAACATTCCATGTCACGGATGCCTCTCCAACAAAAACCATAACAACAATAAAAACGTCTGGCCCGACACTTACCACACGACCTCCCGTAACAACGGCTGCACCCCCGACACCAACCCCGACAAAATCCCCGATTTCACCGGTTCTTTCCCTGATTGCGCTGTCCATGTTCGGGGGGATTGCAGTCATTAACAGAATAACAAAAAAGAAGTAATCTTTTTTTGTCGATTGCTTTTAATTATCTCATTTTTCGCCAGAGATACACTTCATAGCAGACAAGGACCAAGATTACCAAAACCCCACCCAATAAAAATGCAACCGCAGGATCAAGTGCGGCAGGAGCCGCAATTATCGCATCCGCAGAACCTTTTGTCAAAGCAGCTGCTGCATCTGGTAGCAGAGATACATTTCCCGCTCCCGCATCTGAAGTGGCTTTTGTTAAGGCAGCCATTGCACCTGTTGGTGATGAGGTATTTGCCGCAACCGCATTTAACGTGGTTTGTGCAAATGCAGTTCCGGCCTCCTGCGCCGGTGCGCGGGGGGCGGCATTGATACCCTCAGTAATGCCGGTGGAAGAGACAAACGACGGTAACAGGAATGATATAAAAAAAGAGCCGAACACGACAATTCCAAAGAGCGATGCATACTTCAGGAGCAGCGAATGCACATTCGACTGCCGCGGTGCAACAATCAGGAGCTGGTTTGTTAACGAATAAACCTTGACTTCCCGCCCCTTGACGCTGTATTTTGTGGCAGAAACGCTGATGAGTCCCGCATCGAGCAGGTTCTCAATATGGTATTTTGCCGTGTTCATGGGCAGGGACAGGTGTTCGGAGATCTCTGTCGACGTTTTTGGCCCTTCACCGATGAACTTGAGGATGTCGCTTGCTGTCTGGCTGGCCATCGCCTTCGCGATCTTGGTCGCCTTCTCCTCGCCTGGTTCCAGGACAATGACAGTTTCAGCCATGCAGCGCTGCAATGATTCGCTCGCGCCCGACCTTCAATGCAAGATCGAGCTGTCCAAAATTCGGTCCGCCACCCTGTGCCAGTGCAGGTTTCCCGCCACCATTACCACCAAGAAGGGTGCAAACCTGCCCGATAATTTCACCGGCATTCACGCGGGTATCACCCGAGGCAAGCACCACACGCGCGTTTTCAGTGCAGCCTGCAAGGAGGGCAACACCGCCATTTGCCGATACCGCACTGGCAATGGATGAGAGTTCACGTGCCGGGAGATCCAGACGCTTGACAACGACTGAAATTCCCCCGATCGATTCGGGAACCAGATTTTTTGTCTCGATATCCACGATTATCCCGCTTAATCGTTCGACTTCTTTCTTTAAGTCCTTCCACTCAGTAAAGAACCGCGTCACCGTTGCCGGCAGGTTTTCCTGCTGGACGGAAAGCACATCAGATGACGAATTGACAATCTGCTCAAGGTGCTGCATATAGTACAGTGCAGCGATACCAGCGGAAAACTCAATCCGCTCAATGCCATCCTGGATATGTTCAATCCGGATGAGTTTGATCACGCCGACTTCACCGGTATTCCTGCAGTGTGTACCCGCGCAGGCTTCGATGTCGCCCGCAACTTTTACCACGCGGATGTCACGGCCAGAAGGAACACCTCCCTGGTAAAGGATAAATCCGTACTTCTGCTCAGCCTTGGTCCGGTCCTCTATGGCGATCTCAACAGGCTGGCTTGCCATGATCATGCGGTTGGCGGCGATCTCGATCTGGCGCATCTCATCCATCGTGATATGCTTGAAATGCCTGACATCGAGCCTCGAACTTTCATGCCCTTTCTGCGCCCCGGCCTGATGTATGTGCACACCGAGCACCTCTTTTGCCGCATGGAGCAGGATGTGCGTTGCCGTGTGGTGACGCATCAGCGACCAGCGCCGCTCCTCATCCACCATCCCCTTGACACGGTCACCACGTTTCAATATCCCCCCGCTGATGTGGTGAAGAATAACTTCGCCGATCTTAAGCGCTCCGTCAATACGGATCATACTCTCTGCAGAGACCAGCGTGCCAGTATCAGAAGGCTGCCCGCCACCCTCCGGGTAAAAGAGGGTCTGGTCCATGACCACATAGCCATCAAAAAAGTCAAGCACGACCCCTTCAAATTCAATATCTCCGGATTGTTCGTAATAGAGCTTTTTGGTTGACGGAAGCCCCTGCACACGCTCCAGGTATTTTACCTGTATATCCTCCTCTTCCTCTTTTTTTGATTCGGAGTGCATTTGCGCAATCTGTGAATAGAAATTATCGGGGAGTTCAACAACCGCACCTTCCTTTGCTGCAATATCCTTGATCATTTCCGGGGGAATGCCATGGGAATCGTACAGGATAATGATCTCGCTCATCGGAACGCGCTGGCTCTTGGCCTTGTACGTCTTTGCAATTTTCTGGACGATTCGTGTACCGCGATCGAGGGTTGTGGCATATTTTTCGACTTCTCGATCAACAATCTCACGGACAACAGAGGTGTCCTGTTCAAAGGATTTAATGCCAACAATGCGCATCTGCTGCTCTATCATGTCAGCAAGGTTGTCCTGCAGTTTCAGCTCGTTCATCATCCGCAGTGTCCGCCGGATGACAAGCCGGGCGAGATAGCCTTCCCTGACGTTTGAGGGGACGATGCAGTCCCCGAGCATATAGGCAAGACACCGTGAGTGATCGACAATCGCATACACCTTCTCTATCGGGGTGATCATCCGGTCCAGCTTATCAAGGGGGACATCGATTGATGCTGCAACCTTTTTCCTCAGTTGGTAGAGGTTGGAACTGGAGATATCCATGAGCCCGGCATATTTCGCGTTGAGCGCGAGGATCTTCGTGAACTCCTTGTTCTCCAGCATGTGGGAGAGCCCCGCAGCACTCATCACCCTGCTGACCATCTCCGGAAAGATCGCATCATAAATCGTGGGCGAACCCTTCGATGCCCAGACCAATCGTTCAAGGCCGTAACCGGTATCGACAATACGCATCTTCATCGGATAATAGAAATCACCGTTCAGATCGATCCCGGGTTGTCCGGTCTTCTGCCTGCCGAGGTTCATGAAGACAAGCGTTGCAACTTCCAGCCCCCCGATAAGTACTTCAAGGCTCGGGCCGGCGTTTCCCCCTCCTATCCACGGGTGTTCCTTGTAGGTTACGCGGTTGATGTCAGCACCAATGGACTTGAGGAACTGGTCGCAGAGCTCGACAGTCCGGTCCTTCCAGTAGATCTCATCGGTCGGGGAATTGAAGGCATGGTGCGCCATCATCTCGAACATCGTGAGATGCCGTCCAGATCTCCCGACAGAATCGAGATCATTCAAGCGGATGCAGGGCTGGGAGATTGTTAGCGGGTTTGCCGGCGGTGGTACGACCCCTGCGGTAACGAAAGGCTGAAAATCAGCAATCGAAGCGATGGTAAGGTAAATATCATTCCTCCACCGTGCAACAACCGGATACCGCGCGATGCGGGTATGCCCGTTTTTTTCAAAAAATGACAGGTATGCTTCCCGCATCCCATCGAGCGTATTGCAGGAAAAGACGGGGTTGCCAATGAAATTATAAGGTTCGCAGGGAGCGTCACCACAGATCTCGCGGGAAGGGTCCCGGGTCCAGAACGCCGACCCGCAACTCCTGCATACCTTCCGGGTCAGTCCCTGTATTTTAAAATAATCGAGTTGGTACTCCTCTTCGAGCATGAAAAACCACGTGTTGTACCAATCATTCAATTCAGAGAGTAATTATTGTATCTTTTTCAATAAATCAGTGGTTGCTTCAGAGAATAACAGCCCCTGGTAGTGAATCTTGTTGAATTGATACTGGGTACCACTTAGGCTTTCCATCGCTCCTGATACCAGGTATCAACCCGCACGTAGGAGCAGCTGGCAAGCGCAAGCCGGACCGCAAGCAGGTGCCAGCATTCCCTTCCCCGGTAGAGAAAGTCCCCGCAGGTGCAGAAATCCTCATCGACGATATATTCTGATGTTATCCCTTCAACCACAAAAAAGTCAAGGTATTTTTTCACCCGGTATTTGTCAATTGCAGCAAGCGCCTTATCTCCCCGTCTGCCAAACGCCGTTTTGATCTCATGCCTGATTTCAGGAGTGAACACCTTGTGTTCTGATAGCCATCGGAAAATATCTACCATGGGATAGGACGGAGAAGGGGCGGATCATCGATGTATTGCCATGCCATGCGGGCTGCCAAGTCCCGCATTGCGGGAGCCTCAAGCGCATAATGGGTCGCTTCAATGCATGGAATCGGCGCAATACGGGCAACAGCATGTTTCATCTCAGCTGAAAGAAATGCATCGGCACCCAGCCTTGCAGCTTCTTCGAGGAGTAGGGGGTCAAAACCGCTGCCGGCAACTACTGCGAGCCTTTTGATGGGTTGATCCACTCCCCAAAGCCGTACATTACCGCCGAGGCGCCGCGAAATTTCATCTGGCAGAATCCTGCAGGTTCCAATCCGCCCCAGTGACATGGAAGTAAGATTGGTGAGCGAGAGCAGGCGGGCAAGTGAATCATTGACACCATCATCTGCACGGTCGAAGTTCGTATGCATCACATAGAGGTTCATATCAGCCGTAAGAAGTGAACGCATGATTTTTGCGGTGGGTCCGGTCAGCTGTGTCAGCGGTGTCCAGAGGGGGGTATGATGCACAACGAGCATATCTGCATATGTTCTAACAGCCTGTTCAATCACAGTGGGTGTTGCATCGAGAGCGCAGCAGACTTTTGTTACCTCGGCCCGGCCTTCAACAACAAGCCCGATCCTCCCCTTATCGAATTCATCGGCAAGCATCGAAGGTGCCAGTCGCTCCATCTCTTCAATAAATGCACCTACATCCATAGGGGAGTATGGGAACGTGAGATTAATGACTGTGACTCAAAGTTATATTACTTGTAGTAATAAAGAATATTATAAATATTCATAAAACGATATTTCAGAGCATGCGCAAGTCTATCGATCAGATCAACGAGCGGATCCGCGATGGCAATGCACGGGTTGTTACCGCAGAGGAGATGCCTGACATCGTTGCGGATCTTGGTGTGAACGGGGCATTAAAGGAGGTTGACGTTGTAACCACGGGCACGTTCGGTGCGATGTGTTCATCAGGGGCATTTTTTAACTTCGGTCATGCTGAACCTCCCATCCGAATGGAACGGATCTGGTTAAATGACGTAGAGGCATATGGAGGACTTGCAGCTGTCGATGCATACATCGGTGCCACCCAGCAGTCGACAACAAGGGAGGATCAGTATGGCGGAGCCCATGTAATGGAGGATCTTGTGGCGGGAAAGGCCGTCGAACTGCGGGCGATATCCCGCGGAACTGACTGCTACCCCCGGCGCACAATTTCCACTGATCTTCTGCTTGAGAACCTGAACCAGGCAATCATGTGCAATCCCCGCAACGCATACCAGCGGTACAATGCGGCAGTCAATACAACAGACCGGACACTCCACACCTACATGGGCACGCTGCTCCCTAATAGTGGAAACATAACGTATTCCGGCTCTGGTCTCCTCAACCCTATATCAAATGATCCCAAATTCCGGCTGATCGGCAGCGGAGTACCTATATTTCTCTGCGGGGCACCCGGAATGGTCGTGGGTGAAGGGACCCAGCACTCCCCAGCCGGAGGATTCGGTACCCTGATGGTGACCGGTGATATGACCAGGATGTCTCAGGAGTTCCTGCGCGCCGCCACGATGTTCGGGTATGGTGTCACGCTCTACGTTGGGCTTGGTATACCACTGCCGGTGATTGACAGAGATGTCGTGCGAGCCACGGCAATACGTAATGAGGATATAACGGTTGAAATTCTCGATTATGGTATCCCGAGCCGCAATCGCCCTGCAATGCGCAACGTGACCTATGCTGAACTGCGGAGCGGAACCGTGAACCTGAATGGCGAGGAGATCAGGACATCATCACTTTCCAGTTTCCGCAAAGCGCGGCTCATAGCTGAAACACTGAAAGATTGGGTTCGACAGGGCAAGATGGAACTATCCCTCCCCACGAGGGCGATAAATCATTTAAAACAGGTGCGCCCCCTGTACGAGACAGTTAAAGGACCGCGGGTCCTCGACATCATGGATCGCCAGGTGGTGAGTATCGGGGAAGGAGAAGAGATCAAGACTGCTGCACAAACACTGCTCAAAGGCGAGACCAACCACCTGCCGGTGATCAACAGGGAGGGTATACTCGTGGGTATTGTTACGACATTTGATGTGTCCAAAGCAGTTGCAAACCCCGGAAAAGCCAGTCTGGTGCGGGATATCATGAAGACCAAGGTGATCACAACGACCCCGGATGAGGCCGTCGACATCGCCGTGCGCAAACTGGAACAGCACAACATCAGCGCGCTTCCAGTCGTAGATGCCCATCATCACGTCGTTGCGATGCTCACCGCAATCGACCTCGGGAAGCTCCTAGGGGGCAGGTGGCTGAAATGAAACTTTTGGTGAACTTCTCACGGGGGAAGGGCAGAAAGCCGATCATTGCCCAGGTCGTGCGTGACACGGGGGTCCTGATAAACGTCGAACGTGCGGTCATCGATTCTTCAGAAGGGGAGGCGCTCATAGATGTACCTGATGACCAGTGCCGTCTTGTCAGTGATACGATGACCAAACTCGGGGCGAGAGTCCGGATCCTCGAACATGGCGTGACATTAAACGAGAGCGAGTGCGTGGATTGCGGTGCCTGTATCAGCATCTGCCCCCGTGAAGTTTTCTCGTTTAACACGGACTTCAAACTGCAGCTTGTCGAGGAACGGTGTGTGCTGTGCGGAAAGTGCATGGAGGCATGCCCGCACAATGCCCTGACCCTACCGTTATGATCCGCGAACGGTTCTTCTATCGCGAGACGATCGCCACGATCCTTGCCGAAGAGTCCGGATATATCCATGCAGCAAAAGAGGGCATCCTTGCAGCACGACAGGTGCTTGAACGGTACATTGCCCTCGACCCTTTTTTCAGGGTTACCCTCGAGCCCTACGAACCTGACTCGGACGAGCCGGTGATCATGAGGATGTCGCAGGCAGCTGCAAAGGCAAACGTCGGACCAATGGCGGCCGTGGCAGGCGCGATCGCATGGGGGGGCATCGATGCAATGATGGAACGCGGTGCAGCATTCGGTGTAATCGATAACGGCGGTGATATTGCCCTTGTCAGCGACCGCATCGTACGGGTGGGTGTGCATGCAGGAGACGCGCCCCTGTCAGACAGGGTGGCGTTTGTTGTACCACCCCAGAAAAAAATTCTCGGTATCTGTACATCATCCGCAACAGTCGGCCCCTCATTATCGTTTGGTATCGCCGATGCAGTCACGGTCTTTTCCCATGACGTCGCGCTCGCTGACGCATGGGCAACATCGATCTGCAACCGGATCAGGGTGGATGATACATCAGTATTTTCCAACCTTAATCCTGACGAAGTCAATGGCGTTCTGGCAGTTCTCGGGAACCATAACGAACAGTGGGGCACACTCCCTCCGCTTGTCAGTGCTACGGTTGATGAACATCTGATCAGTGCCGGCGACCGTCTATAGTGTCGATTCAATATACATCAGCGCGTCCCGGTAGGCATCAGCCCCGAGAAAGGTGGCAAGCGCATGTTCTCCGTCGCTCACCACCATGACGGGTACGTGATCGATCACAGCAAATATGAGCTCAAGGAGTTCGATCTCATCGATTAACATCCCTTCAGGAAGAGCTGATGCGGGTTGCAGCATCATCCGTTCCATCCGAATTTCATCCGGCAGTTCCCGAAAAAAATAGTAAAATGTCTGGAAAGCGTTGAACCGGTCTGATATCAGGAGTTCGTTACGAACTATATCACCGAACCCGTCTAGCTTCTCGCAGAGCGCCCCTGCATCTTCCCCGCACTCGTCCAGCAGCTTTTCTGCAAGTGCGACCAGTGCGGGATATGAGAGGGGATCTGACAATGAAACCATCCACATCTGGTTGAACGTGTTCCATTAAAAAAGCTCTTTTGCTTGCGTTTTCCTACATAAAAGATTATATTCACACAAGCATGGAATGATTACAGGTGAAGGACGAGGAGATTGACTGGATCATCTACCACCACATCGGATCGCAAACGGTATCAACGGTTGACAACCTTGCCGGAGCCAGCGGTCTTGATCCTGCAACAGTCAGGTTATCTCTTCAGCGACTTGAAAAAAGTTTTTTGATTGAACAGGCGGACACAATCGTGCGGGTTTTGAACGTTGGGGAGTCGTTGCTTAAAAACCAGTCGCGGTTTGACAAAAGCACACCCTATACCATTGAGAATGGCGTCATCAAGGCAAAGCAGAAGGAATAACCTTTGACCCGAGTAGCAATTCTCCGTATAGGACACCGTCATGAACGTGACCAGCGTGTTACCACTCACGTCGGATTAACAGCCCGGGCGCTGGGTGCTGAGGGGATGTATCTTGCCGCCGCTGATCAGGGGGTCATCAAGAGCATCGGTGATGTGGTGAGCCGGTGGGGCGGAACCTTTTTCTGTACAGATAATGTAAGGTGGCGACGCTGTATCACGGAATGGAAAAATACGGGGGGAACCGTTGTGCACCTGACCATGTATGGCATTAATCTTCCTGACGTGATCGGTGAGATCAGGGGGAAGGAGAAGATCCTTGTCATTGTTGGTGCTGAGAAGGTTCCCGGCGAAGTCTTTGGACTTTCCGATTATAATGTCGCGGTCACCAGTCAACCTCACTCAGAGATTTCAAGCCTTGCGCTCTTCCTCGATCACCTGTTTTCGGGTGGGGAACTGGCGAAGACATATCCCGATGCACAAATCCGGATCATCCCTTCACGATCCGAGAAAAAGACAGAGGGCACATGAACGGGCGCGTGCTGGTTGCAGGGTTTGCAACGCGCCACGTGGCACAGTCCGCATTCCATGCCGGGTATTCGGTATGTGCGGTAGACCATTTCTGCGATCAGGACCTGTACTGGTACACCACTGACCGCCTGCGGTTCGATGACCTGGATGACCTTCCGTCTGCAATCGAGGAAATGTCAAACAGATACCGGTTTGACATGCTCGTGGTAACAAGCGGTGCAGAAGAGATCCCGACAACAATTCCCCTCTGTGGCACACCACGCAAGCATGTGATGCATTTTCTCGATAAACTGGAGATACAGCATTTTTTCGAGGGACTGAAGGTCCCTGTCCCACGGCTTGTTTCTGACGGGGAGTTCCCGGCAATGCTCAAACCGCGGTGCGGTGCAGGGGGCTGGCGTAACGCGGTAGTCAGAAATGAGAAAGAGAACACCGCATGGGAAGCGCTCTATCCGGATCACACCTTCATCAGACAGGAGATTGTTCACGGCATTCCCGCAAGTGTTTGCTGCGTAGCTGACGGCACCCGCGCCCGCGCGATTGCCGTAAACGAGCAAATCCTGCGGGGCACCGGGGACTCTGCATTCGGGTTCTGCGGATCGGTCACGCCGTTTTTCCATCAACACCATGACCGCATGATTACAATTGCCGAGAAGATTGCCGGATCGAGCGGATGTACCGGTACAGTTGGGATCGATTTTGTTGCAGGCGGTGAAATCTATGCAATCGAGATCAATCCCCGTTTCCAGGCAACGGTTGACACGGTTGAGATGGCAACGGGATGCAACCTGTTCAAGATGCACCTGGATGCCTGCCGGGGAATTTTGCCCAACCTCCAGCCCCGTGCCACACAGTTTGCCGCCCGCAGCATCCTTTTTGCTGACAGGGATATCACGGTTCACGCAGATCTCAAACACCTGTCTCCAATTGTCGCTGATATCCCATTGCCTGGCACATTTTTTGAAAAAGATCAGGCAATTGCCAGTATTTATGGCACAGGTCCAACCCGGGGGGAAGCGCTCGAGATGCTGGATAAGAATATTACAACGGTTCAACAATATCTACGGTGATGGATTCCATGGACAACGTGCTGGACGATCCGGCGATCCGTGCCTATTTATTCCGGCTGATCGGCGACGAGGGACTCGAGCTCCTGAAGCGGTTCCCGACTGAAGGGGAGCATAGCGATGAAGATCTTGCTGCAAAGACCGGTATCAACCTGAATTCAGTACGACACTCACTTTATACGTTGTATGAAAAACGGCTTGCGGAATATCACAGGATAAAAAATAACGAGACCGGGTGGCTCACATACCTCTGGCAACTCCGCATCGACAAAACCTATGATGCAATCAGGGAGGATCTTGAAGTTGTGCTCGACAAACTTAAACACCGTGCACAATTCGAAGAAGAGAATGATTTTTTCATCTGCAAGGAGTGCGGAATCATCTACCCCTTTGTACAGGCACTGGATAACGAGTTCAAATGTAATGAATGTGAGAACCCAATCGTGCACTTTGATAATGAAGCACTCCTTATTGCCCTCAAACTACGGATCCG
>Ga0209253_10001483_pt1 | contig 20587 bp, 15 predicted proteins | sample FrelakmetBRP12BR_FD_187145 | JGI IMG/M metagenome (GOLD analysis project Ga0209253, IMG submission 187145) | Freshwater lake sediment microbial communities from the University of Notre Dame, USA, for methane emissions studies - BRP12 BR (SPAdes)... | ecosystem: Environmental > Aquatic >...
CAGATGCAGTTTTAATTGGCATAAGCGGGCAGTCGGTTGAAAGCCATAAAGAATTTGCAGAAAAAAACAGACTTAAATACACCCTGTTAAGTGATACCGCGAATAATGTAAGAAAATTATTCGGTGTACCCGGCAGGATTTTCGGGTTAATCCCCGGACGAGTGACTTATGTGGCAGACCGGTCAGGCAAAGTAGTTTATATTTTTGACTCACAGACAGAGACTCAACGTCATGTAGATGAAGCTTTAAAGATATGCCTCCTGCTGAAAAGAACTGATAATGTGAATAATAGATTTTCCTAATTTATTTCAGGATTCATATAATAGTCTGAAACAAATATATCTATGACTACATTTGCAAGCTCATTTATAGGCCACACTGTATAAAGCACTATTTAAGCTTTTTCATTACTCTTAGATGATTGTTATCATTATTAATCAAACCCCCGGGATTTAAACTGACATTCCATGCTGACAAAAGATTTAGTACTGACCTTATGGAGCCAAACATACAACACTGAAGGGAAACCCGATTGGTCACACATTCTACCCTATTACGATAATAATATATATTTCAGAGATTCAATTCAGGAAATACGTGGAATCGAAGAATTTACAGCAATGACCGAGCGTCTTACAAAACGCTCAAAAGACCTGAAAATGAATATTGTCAATGCTGTTATGGAGGAGAATAAAATTTTTATCGAATGGGAAATGACCATTAAATTTAAAAAAAATCCGAGTTCAGTATTATATGGCTCAAGCCGGCTGACTTTAAATCAAGACGGGAAAATTACAGAACAAAGAGATTATTATGATCTATGGGGAGATATTTTTGACAATATTCCAAGGTTCGGCAAAGTTTACAGAAGGTTTTTGATTAGAAAGTTTGGTTGAATTTATTACTTTGAAATATTGTTACATTAATTTATATAAACTAAGAAACCATTATGAAAAAGTTTACTTACGTATTAATATTTGCATCATTCCTGTTTTCTGGTTCTGTAAATGCCCAGACAGGAGTACGATTCGGTTTGAAAGCCGGTTACAGCCTTGCTACTCAATATGGTATAGCTCCAGCTGATAATACTTTTAAAGTTGAAACTGATAGCAGAAATGGCTTTGCAGGTGGAGTATTTGCATATTTTCCAATAACTGAATCCGTAGGTATTCAACAGGAGCTCTTATATGCTATGAAAGGATCGAGGCAGAATGTTACGATAACCGTACCTGTTAACATAAACACTGTTTCTGTATATGATTTGGACTATTTCGAGATGCCAATAATAATAAAATACAAATTTGTAAAAATTAAGAATTTGGGGATTTATGGCAGCACCGGCATAGCATTATCATTATTATTGAACGGAGAATACAACATTACAAGTACAATTAATATGGGTGGACCTCCAACAATAGTGAAAGAATCAGGCGATATGAAAGGGCTCGATACCTTCGACTATTCATTCGTATATGGAGCCGGCACCGATTTTAAACTACTCAATAAGGATTTTTTCATTGAATACCGAATGACAGTGGGGTGGAATACATTAGCAATGCCTAACGCCTCAGGAGCAGATCCTGTTCCTCTACGTAACCAGGATTATATTTTTGCTGTTGGTATGTATTTCTAAAAGCTTAAGTCAGATTATTTAATTATTTGAAATTTACAGAAGCAGGTCAGGTAACCGGTATATATGAAAAATAAGAAGTTTGCTAAATACTTCAGGGAATATGAGTGGTCTAACATATTGGCAATGATCAGAAACAATAGGTTAGACCCTAAAATTTGTACCGATGATTTTAACAATAGGCTTGTAGTAATTACAGGAGCTACATCGGGCATCGGCTACTATACTGCCAGAAAATATGCGTCTAAGGGTGCAAACCTTTTATGCATAAATCGCAATTTGCAAAAATCAGAAGCTTTATGCCGGGAGATTGAAAGTGAATTTGGAGTCAAATGCGACTACAAAATAGCTGATCTGAGTAATTTGCAGGATATTCATAGGGTGGCAGATGAACTTTTAAAGCTTAATACCCCGATTGATGTACTGATACATAATGCAGGTATTTACCTGACAAAAAGAGAATTAACTCCCGATGGACTTGAAAAGGTTTTTGTGATTCAATATCTTTCTTCCTTCATTATAAATTACATCTTAATTGATAAGCTGAAATTTCAGGAAAAGGCCAGAATCATTATGGTTAATTCCGAAGGTCACCGTTTTGCTGCCTGGGGATTGAGAATAGATGATTTGAACTGGGAAAAGCGCAGGTATTCAGGTTTAAAAAGTTATGGTTCTGCAAAAATTGCCCAGCTTTTATCCGTGATCGTTTTTAATGAACATTTCAAAAACACAGGAATATCTATAAATTCAATGCATCCTGGAGCTGTAAAAACTGATACAGGCCAGGAAAATGGACCGGTCTACCGCTGGTTTAAAAGGAACTTTATTGATAAAACATTAAAATCACCTGAAATATCTGCCGAAGCATTATATTATCTAGGTGTTTCAAAAGAGATAGAAGGTTTTAGTGGAAAATTCTTTAATTTAACCACCGAAGAGGAACCAGCACCACCAGCTCTCGACAAAGAAGTCGCTTACGAGCTTTGGGAAAAGAGTCTGGATTTGGGCGGATTAAAGACTTTAAAATAGTAAATGTTAAAGCGGAATTAGTGTATTGAAATTTCTGGATTAAAAGAACATGACTGAAAGCAAATACAATACTATCATTGTCGGTGGGGGCATTGCCGGATTGACTTCTGCGGCTTATCTCTCACGTGCAGGACAAAAAGTATTGCTTATTGAAAAAAACAGGGAATGCGGAGGACTGGTTAATTCATTTACCCGTGACGGCTTTCATTTTGATTCCGGAGTAAGAGCCCTGGAAGATGCTGGTATTATTTTACCGATGTTAAAGGAATTAGGCATCGAGATCGAGTTTGTTAAAAGTCCGGTTTCTCTGGGCATAGGAAACGAAATTATACATATAGAAAATTTAGATAGTTTAGTAGAATACAGGGACCTTCTGACAAAATTATACCCGGAAAGTGAAGAAGAGATTTATGAGGTCATAAAAAGCATTAGGAAAATAATGAAAGACATGGATATACTCTATGGCATAGAGAATCCGGTGTTTAAAGATTTAAAGCGTGACAGAGATTTTATTTTCAAAAAACTTTTACCCTGGCTGCCGAAATTTATTTTTACCGTCCGAAAAATAAACCGTATGAACATGCCGGTTGAGGATTATTTAGGAACAATTGTAAAAAATCCTTCACTCAGGGATATTATTTCACAGCATTTCTTCAAAAATACGCCGACTTTTTTTGCATTAAGCTATTTTTCCTTATATCTCGATTATTTCTATCCCAAAGGCGGAGTTGGGAAACTACCGGAAGCCTTGAAAAACAAAATAATAGAATGTGGTGGAGAAATAAAGACAGAGACAAAAATTATTGAAGTAATGGCTGAGAAATGTCGTGTTATAGACCAAAATAATATCACCTATAAATATGACAATCTTATCTGGGCTGCTGATTTAAAAACCCTCTATAAAATTGCAGAAACCGAAAGTTTGTTGCCCGGAATACGAACTAAATTCGAGGAAGTAAAAAACAAGATGCTGAATAATCGAGGCGGAGATTCTGTGTTTTCGTTATTCTTAGAAGTAGATGAACCGCTTGAAAGTTTCAGGAAAATTGCACATGGACATTTCTTTTACACACCCTCAAAACAAGGTTTAGGTGAAACTCACAGGGGGGAGCTTAATTATCTGATAAGTAATTTTGAAAAAGTTGAAAAAGAACAAATTCTGACCTGGCTTGACAAATTTACCAGATTAAACACTTACGAAATTTCTATTCCCGGACTTAAAGATCCTGAATTGGTTCCTCCTGGCAAAACCGGCATAATTGTTAGTTTCCTTACTGAATATGATTTGTTTAACAAAATTCAGAAAGCCGGCTGGCTTGATGAATTTATTTTGGAACTTGAGAATAGTGTTTTGAGTGTAATATCTGATTCTGTATACCCGATCTTAAAAGATAAAATTATTGCTCACTTTTCTTTTACACCCCTAAGCATTGAAAACAGGGTAGGCAGTTCTGAAGGAGCTATTACGGGATGGTCATTTCAAAAATATATGCCGGTTATAAACAAAATTCAGAACTCTGGTCAATCAGTTCTGACACCAATACATTCAATTTATCAGGCAGGACAATGGGCTTACAGTCCTGCAGGTGTGCCAATGTCAATTTTAACCGGTAAACTTGCTGCAGACAAAATTTTAAAACAATTCAGGAAGTTCAAAAACAGTTAAAGTCCTGAACGGTAAATATAAAAATAGTTAATCCCAATTTTTAAAATGATAACAGTAAGGTCCGTTTCGAAATCCTTCGGAAATATTGAAGCTGTAAAGAATGTCAGTTTCAATATTGAAAAAGGGGAGATCTTTGGCATTCTGGGACCAAACGGTGCTGGTAAATCAACAATTGTAAACATTTTAAACACTCTGGTTAAACCAGACAAAGGCGATGTTATAATTGACGGCGTAAATATTAAGGACGATGGTGATATTATTAAGATGATTATGGGGGTGGTTCCCCAGGAAATTGCCTTATATGAAGAGCTTTCAGCTTATGAAAACCTTATGTTCTGGGGTGGATTGTATGATATCCCAAAATCTGAGCTTAAGGTAAATATCAATAATACTTTGGAGATAGTAGATTTATCAGACAGGAAAAATGACAGGATTAAAACGTTTTCAGGGGGAATGAAGCGAAGGATTAATATTGCCTGCTCATTGTTGCACAATCCTAAGATCTTAGTGTTGGATGAACCTACGGTTGGTGTTGATCCCCAGAACAGGAATCATATTTTTGAGGTCATAGAGAGATTGAATAATGAAGGGATGACCATAATCTACACGACTCATTACATGCAAGAAGCTGAACGGTTTTGTGACACTATTGCCATTATAGATGTTGGGCGTATTATAGCACTTGGCACATTGAAAGAGTTAAGGGAAATTAGTGATGCCAAAGATCTTTTAACATTTAAACTGGTCGATTTGAATAATGAAACAATATCCCGGATTACATCAGCAAATCCATTGATCAGATTAGGCAGTGCCTTTAACACATTAGAAGCAGAGTGTGAAAATATCAGTAATGAAATTTCAATAATTGTAAACCATATCCAAAACTCGGGTGGTGTAATCGAAAGAATTTATACACAAGGAACGAATCTGGAATCTATCTTTTTGAAATTAACAGGGAAAAAATTAAGAGATTAAATTATGCTTAAGCTATTCAAAAAAGATTTAAAACTTTTTTTCCATGATCAGCGCTCTGTCATTCTCACATTCTTGCTTCCGGTAATTTTAATAAGCCTTTTTGCATTCGCTTATGGTGGAATTGGAGTATTTGATGGTCGTTCTGAACCTGTGAACTTGCTGGTTGCCGACATGGACCAGACCAGCTCTTCAAAAGAGATTATTTATAAGATTGATTCTCTTGAAGATATTAGTATTGTTATTTCTGATTCTGTAAAGTCGAAAGAATTGGTAATTAAAGGAAAATATGCATGTGCCTTAATAATTTATAAAGGTTTTCAGGATTCACTGGCAGCTGGAAACGCAACGCCCATTGAACTGGTGTATGACAGATCACGGGAAATGGAAATTGGAATTCTTCAGCAAAACTTAATCAGCACTTTAATGTCTTCAACAAGCAAAATAATTGTAAAAAAAAGCATAGAAAACTATCTGCAAGACCAGTTTCCCGATATCGATAAAAGCATAAGTGACAATATACTCAGAACTGCTATAAAAGATGACAGTAACACAGTTGCTATAAAGTGGACTTCTATTGTTGGAGAGAAGAATGATACGAAACTAGGTCTTATACAAGCCGTTGCAGGTACTGCCATTCTTATGTTACTCTTCAGCGTTGCCGGAGTAGGGACAAGCATATTGGAAGAAAAGGAAAACGGAACAATAAACAGATTGCTATACTCACCATTGAAGGGCAGTACAATACTCTATGGCAAAATGTTGTTCGCCTTTTTTATCTCAATACTACAGCTTACCACAATGTTCCTGTTTGCCTGGCTCATATTTAACATGGATCTGAGTGTTAATATTCCTGCATTAATTTTAATGATAATAGCTACAGCTTTTGCTGTATCAAGTCTGGGTATTTTCCTGGCCGCGATAGCAAAGACACGACAACAAGCCCAAAACCTTAGCACAATTATTATTCTGATCATGTCTGCTATTGGCGGAAGTATGATCCCGCTGTTTATAATGCCAGCAATACTGCAAAAGATTGCTCTTCTTAGTGTAAATTATTGGGGAATTCAAGGGTTTTATGACGTGTTCTGGAGAATCCTGCCATTAGAAGCGATTCTTCCAAAAATACTCATACTAATGAGCATTGGTATTATTATGACATTGGCTTCTATCCAGTTGTTTAAAAAAAGGATTATTAAATTGACATAAGATATTTATCAGCCAATTGCAACTTTCGTCCGCCTGCCCGCCGGCCGGCGGTTTCGGGGTACTGAAAAAGAGCGAGAGCGAGAGTCCCGAAAAACACAAATCCATAATTTGTGTTTTTCGAGGATTCTCGAAAATCTAAGATTTTCGGGACGAGAGCGAGCACCTCACTCTTTTTTTCTCACTCTCGCACTGACACTCACACTGAGCCCTTAGCCCAGAGCTCTGAACAATTCCGTTACGAAGAACTGCATTACTTCGTTCGTTGTCTCTAAAATGAGTTTTCGGAAAAGATGCAACCAAGTATCTTCCTCTTTGTGGCAATTATCATCAAAAACTTATATTTACATAGCTAAGCAGATATATGATAAAGATTAAAGAATTATATGTTTTAAGATCTATCGATATAACCAAACTTGAGAATAATGAAATCACTGATTAGAGCTATTTTGCTCACAATATGTATACTAACAGTTAGCCAATTTTATCTTTCAGGGCAATCGATAAATAATAACAGGTTGATTGTGCTTACTGATATCGAAGCAGATCCCGATGATTCTCAATCAATGATTCGCCTGCTATTGTATGCAAATCAGATTGATATAGAAGGTCTTATTGCAACTACCTCAATTCACCAGAAAACAAGGGTGGCCCCGGAGACAATCCTTAAAATTATTGATGGTTATGATAAGGTGCAATCAAACCTCTTGAAGCATGAGCAGGGATATCCCCAATCCCAGGCATTAATGGCATTGGTAAAATCAGGTATGCCTGTTTATGGAATGGAAGGTGTGGGCAAAGGCAAAGATTCCGAGGGATCAGAATGGATTATTAAAGTACTTGAGAAAAATGATGACCGTCCTGTTTGGGTATCTGTCTGGGGAGGTCCTAATACCCTTGCCCAGGCTTTATGGAAAATAAGAGAGACCAGAAGCCCTGCCGAAGTAAAAAGACTCATTAAGAAATTAAGGGTTTATACAATATCTGACCAGGATGATTCAGGATACTGGCTGAGAAAAACCTTTCCAGACCTTTTTTATATCGTCAGCCCCGGAAGTTACATGACCTCGACATGGAATGCTATTAATCGTGTTATTCGCGGAGCAAATAATGAAGTGATCAATAATAGCTGGCTTGCAGAGAATATCCAGCAGAAGCATGGTCCTCTTGGCGCTTTGTACCCCGATGTGGCGTATGGCATGGAGGGGGACACTCCCTCTTATCTAATGTTGATACCAAACGGAATAAATAATCCCGATCACCCTGAATGGGGTGGTTGGGGAGGTCGCTATGAATTGTATAAACCTGAACCCTCAAAGACAGAAGTCCCTGCCATATTCACTGGTGGTGGATTCTATGAACCTGAAACAAGACCAATATGGACGAATGCTAACGATAAATACACACCCTGGATTAAGAATAACTTCGGAAAGGCTGTTAGTCGCGATACTGTCTCTTATACGGGTAACCAGGTAACCCTGTGGCGATGGCGTGAAGATTTTCAGAACGATTTCGCCGCCCGAATGGATTGGTGCTCAAAAGGTTATGCTGAAGCAAACCATCCACCTGTAGCTAAAGTAAATGGACCTGAACAGTTTACTGTTAAATCGGGAGATATTTTTAAACTTGATGCTGATGGTTCATTTGATCCGGATGGAGACGCGTTAAGTTACTTATGGTTTCAGTATTCTGAAGCAGGAACATATAAAGGAATTGTGAGTTTTGGCATGCTGGCCGAGAATCTATACAATGTGCATACTATCAAAGCTCCCAATGTTGATAAACCACAAACAGTTCATTTTATTCTGAAGGTAACCGATAAAGGTACTCCGGCATTATCCCGTTATAAAAGAGTAATTGTTACAATAACACCTAAATAAATAATCCAGATTGATAAAAATGTTCTTTGGCAGATCCATTTCATTGCTGCGATCACTATTGAATACTTATGGTAGCTATTTGATTAATTTAAATATTAATTGATCTTTTAACTGGTTGCAACTTTAGATCGTTCGAGGTATAAATAGACCCTCATATATAACTTAATATGAGGGTTTTATATTAAATTGGGATATAAATAGGATACAAAAGACAATAAGAATTGACATTCCCATATTAGAATCCTTAACGAAATTTTAAAAGGTCTGTAACAGAAGTCCAATTACAAAAATGAAAAAACACTCAGGTATAAATACAAGGCTGATGTAAAATCAGGGTGAAAACGTTATAAACATTTTCAAGAATTACAGCTCCCATCCTTTTCTATATTCGCGTGTAAGTAACTTATTTGCTTCAGGATTATTTATGATTTGCCTTGTAACCCTGTCAAATTCGATTCTGGTGCCGGCACGAACGGCTACAATACCCAGGTTTATCATCGTGGAGAGGGCTTCTGCTGAAACAAAGTTCGCCGGTGTATTTTTCGATCCGCCCCTGCATGCTGCAATCCATTCCTCAAATTTTGGAGGCAGAGGTCCAATCCTCGGTGCTGAAGCGGTCGTCTGACCACCAGATGGTCTACCTTGGGGCATTCCCCTTTGACGTTCAACAGGAGGAGTATATTTTTCTCCCATATATGCTTTCATTTTGCTTTCCGGTAATAACCTGCCGTCGAGGATCTTACCTTTGTCGCCGATATATAAAATTCCCGTATTGCCCATCAGTTTTTTATCTTCCTCCAACTCCGGAATTGCAGGGGGTCTCATTCCACCATCATGCCAATATACATCAATTGGCCCCCGTGATCCTTTTGGGTTATAATGCACCCGTATGGATTCTGCAAGAGGGAATGAAAAGTCATTTGCAATAGCACCTGTTGCGAAATTTAAAGTTCTGCATGCTTTGCTGCCAAATCCCTCCGCCCATGCCGGAACATCGAGGTCCCAGGCATCACAGACCGTCCACATGGTGTAATGACCCATATCAGCAAACGATCCTCCCCCAAAATCATACCATCCTCTGAATAGTGTGTGTGTATAGTCAGGACTATATGGACGGTCGGGAACCGGACCCAGCCACATTTGCCAGTCAAAACCGGCAGGTACAGGTGGCAAATTTGTCGGCATTTCAGTATTTTGTGTCCACATCGGTCTGGCTGACCATTCGTGAACTTCCCTTAAAGTACCAATAGCCCCGTCGGCTACCATTTTTTTAATTTCCTCACTGGACTGGTAACTGTTATAGGGCATGAAATAGGTAGCTACTCCTTTTTCCTTTGCAGTTCTGATAACCAGGTCAGATTCGTACAACCTGTTTGCCAGAGGCTTATGAACAATAATATGTTTGCCTTTTTTCATGGCTGCAATGGCAATTGTTGCATGAAGGTGATCCGGTGTCATGATCTTTACCGCATCAATTTGTTCTTTTTCGAGCAATTCCCTGAAGTCGTTGTAAGCGTTAACTGCCTTGAACTTATCAACGGCCCTCTGGTTCGCATAGAAGGTTTCAATGACCTCTTTCATCACCATGCGGCCACCCGGAACATATCTTATGCCTTCCCTCCATTTGGGATTATTCAGGTAGTTCCTGATAGTATTCAATGTTCCTGTCGGTACGTTAGCTCCATTTCCAAAGTTCAAATAATTTCTCCCGTCTGTTTCAGGGTCACAGACTGCCACTAATTGAAGATCGGGACAATTCATAAGCGGACCAAGTTCAGCGAATCCCTGCATGCCGCATCCGATATGTGCCATTCTGATTTTATCACTCGGAGCAACAGCGCTGAACTGCTTCCCTAAAACATTCTTAGGGACAAGAGTGAAAGCTGCAAGTGATGCAGCAGTACCCAAAAATTTTCGTCTGGATACCATACGTTTGTTTTGTTCTTTCATAGGTTAGTTCCTCCTTGTAGATTTCAGGTTTTATATGATTTTTAATAAGACGAAGTTAAAGTTATGCATTATTCCAACATCTGCAATTATACCCTATCTGAATTAGATATAAAAAGTATCACTACTAATCGGCTAATTTAATAAAGATAGAAAAAGATTACCTTCGGTGAGCTCGTCCACCTAACGGTGGACTCGGTTCTTCGCTACACTTCGTTTCGCTCAGAATGACAGCTACTTGTGTTTTTGAAGGAGGGGGTGGTTGGAGGCTTAACCTCCAACCACCCCCTCCTTCCCTATGACAAACTAAATCCTTGTCATTCTGAGCGAAGCGAAGAATCTCATACTTTTAGTCGGACACTTGTGAAAAAGTATGAATTATGGGCATCCGCTTCACTGATCTAAATCCCAATTAAAACAGAGAATTTGGATGTTTGAGGCCCTCCGGATTTTACGGCAGTTCTAAAGCGGAGTCTGTCGGACCTTCACCCTGGGTTACATTACAAGCAAGTTAAGTGCTTGATTTATAAATTTGTGAGTTTTAAAACTTAATTTCTTGCAAGATCAATAGGTTTTTTAATTGGTTGCAATTTTTGATCTTTCGGGGTACCAAAGCTCAGATGAAAGACTGGGCTTTTTTATTTCTGTATATCATCTAATTACGAAGCCCGCAAGATTAACTATCCGTTATTTGCTTTAAATTATTTAATGTATAAATAACCTGTACACACATCGCACACCGCTCGAAAAACAATAAAGACTGACTGCTTATTTCCAGCCCTTTGAAGCCAGCTCCGGAGGCCTTTTAATAATCAGAAGATATTATTAGTTCCAGTTCTGACCAAAATATCTAAATTTTTGACTAATGTTATAAATCTGTTGACTGAAAAATACGTGACTATAAAGAGCATTATGAGAATCTATTTAACTTTATGGAATTATTGCGCTAAGTCTTATATCTCTTAAATAAAAGAACATTAGTTATCGATCCTAAAATTGACTTTTACCTACCTAAATTCTACGACTATGTATAGAGTACTTTGTTTTTTGATTATAGTATCTTTTCTGGGATTAGATTCTTGTAAAAAGAAAGCTGCCGATCCTGATTACTGTGCCACCAGTTGGGCTACACAACTTTCGTCTGAAACTAACGCTGTGTCAGCTGCAGCACAGACGTATGCGAGTAATCCGACAACTGCTAACTGCAATGCATTCAAGGCAGCCTACCAGGAATATCTGGATGCATTAGAACCTTTTTTAGACTGCACTTTATGGTCAGCACAGGAAAAGCAAGAAGTGCAGGATGCAATTGATGAAGCCGAACAAGAAATAAGTACCCTTTGCCAGTAATACCTGCCGTTTGAGTAAGCCCTCGGAGATTAACTCCGAGAGCTTTTTATAATCAGAAATAAATTTGTTTCTGGCTCCGGCAGTTTTTAATTCTGGATCATATACATTGCATTAGCCCTCATGCTTGGAAGGTAAGGAATACCTGCCCCAGACATCACCGGTTGCCGGGGCTTTTGCTTAAATAAAATTGACTTTGGCTTTTTGATAGCGTGGGAGGCTGATCAAAGAAATGATACACTTATTCAAAATTCATAGAAATTAATATTTATGAAAGGTACCCTTTTCGACGCTCCTTTGGTGATCAAAAACAGGCTCAAAATTACGTTTTGCACTCTAATGGATTTCATGGTAGCTTCTATTAATCTGTATTTCTGCTATATACAATAATCTGACTTCAGGACCTAAAATTCCTGTGGCCATTACGGCTGTGAGGTCCCTGACGTTCCGCTGAAACGGAAGTCAGGGTGCAGACCCAGGCGTCAGCATTCAAGCTGAGTCCTGCAAGGCGGGACGAAGTGCCGATCGACGCAAAGCGGAGCGTCGGCATCTCGCTCAGATAATTGTACAGATTTATTTTTTGAATATCCTGAAATTAAAAGACTTATCGGGACAATAATTCCAATAAATATTATAATAACTTTGTTTTTCATAATTAATACCTGTTTTTGTGTTATTTAAAATATTTAAAATTTTATTATTGTTATTTGACTGACCTGATCCCGCCGGATGGCTCCAATGTTGAGATATGCTTATCCAGCTGCCGGATACCTTTCCGGGTACATAATCCTCTTATATAAAGGACTATTGTATTCAAAAATATCTCATGAGGAGATAAATGGAATCTTTTAAACTCCCGCGTCCGCGCAACAGCGGTATATAAAACAGCAATACCTTCCATTGCAACTACCGGATATATATCTTTCTTGAAGAGACCTTCTTTAATTCCTTTCTTAACAATTTGTCCGATTTTCTTCCAGATTATTTGTCCTCTTACAGCCTCAGTTTTTCGTTCCACTTCAGGATAGTAATAATGCAAATCGTAAAAGAATTTGCTATTTACGCTGTACTCTCCCTCTATTGCCATATACCAGATATCAATAATCAAGGAAACAACATTTTGATCTGCTGAATGATTTTCCAGCAGCTGGTATTGCTGAGTATAATGAAGACGCAGTACTGCTTCCAATAATTCTTCTTTGTTTTTAAAATACTTATAAACCGTTTTGGTTGAAATGCCTAAAGGATCAACGAGTTTCTTTATTGACATTTTACGGATGCCGTATTTCAGGAACTGTCTGAGAGCTGTCTGCAAAATTTCATCCTTCATATCGGCAAGTGTTGGAAAATTTAATTCATACAATATTTTCCAGCAAAGAAGCAGGAAAATATTTATAAAACAAATTTTTCCATGCAGTTTTTAAAATAAAATGAGTATCAGGAATCATGCATATTGAATCCAATTATTATTGTCCATTAGTTCAGTCTCTTTTTATCGGAGATTCCTCACTTCTCCGCCTGATGGCGGATACGTTTGAAATTCCGAGAGTTAGCGAGGAATCTCCCACCACTGTAAAAAATTTGTTATTGATAACCAATACTCATATTAAATAATTATTTAAATCACTATAATTTCCAATAATGAAATCGTTCATTTAAATGTGCCTCCGGTCAGTGAATTATTTGAAAATTGTAATTATTGCTTTGAAATTTGTTATTAGAACTCAGATAATTCAAATTTCTTTGCAACTTTATTACGCTAAACATACCGGCAGATAATGACTTTATCTGGAATGTCAGTCTGAGGTATGCTTTCAATAAGGAATATGTTGTAAAATAAGAAATGGAAAACTGTTGACCAGTACAATCAACGCCTTAATTTTATTTAGAATAGCCTGTGGCTTTTCCTATCCAGGCGATGAAATCTTCCGGATCCTCATCAGCACCGTGCCCTGCATCCCAGTACAGCCAGGTATTCACATCCTTGTTCTGGTTCTCAAGGCTTGTCGCCAGGTTGGCCATGACTGTTTGTGATGTGTGATTGTCAGAAGTTCCCTGACGGATCCACCAGTATGCGGCGCAGCCGCTGTTATCCTGACCGATAAAGTACATGGCATTCATCATATTGACCAGCGTTTTCAGGTCATCGTCAATCTCCATGCTCTTGTTGCCTGTTGAGTGCTGTAAGCTGAAATTGGTGAAGTGCCTGGCGGCAGTTGTTGTATTACCGAACAAATTTGGCTCAGGCTGCCTGAGGTCAAAATCATCGAAGGCCGGGAGCCCTTTCATTCTGCCGACATGCGTCACATAGTCAGTGAAGGCAAAAGCGGCACCTTTTTCCGTCCACGTGATCCATTTATTGTTTTCCAGATATTTTTTACGTTTTTCATCGGTCAGGCCTTTCAGGTACTTATTTGCCGATGGGATCAGGTAATATCTCAGGAGGTATTCGTCGTAGTTGTCAGCTGTGATGGTCCCGAATCCGTTTTTACCCTTAAGGTTCAGAGACTTCTGATATTCTGCATAGGAGGTTTTCAGCTGTTTTGAAAGCTCCTGATCAACCAGGCCGGATCTTGTTGGTGAGCTGCCGTACATCCACTCATAGGCTCCGTCGGAGTGCTCCAGATCGGTGATCGGACAAAAGCAGGCGCTGCCAAAGATATTGTCTGCCGCCCTGGCGGCACCGATCTCCTTAAGATAAGAGTCATACAATTTGCTGTTGCCTGAAGAGCCGAGAAGTGCTGAGAGTGCACCGCCCGCGCTGACACCGGTCGAGAAGATCCAATTGACATTGCCTGGCATAACACCCTGGTTGTGCCGTATGTAGCGGACCGCTGCCTTCAGATCCACAATTGCAGCCGGCGCCTTGCCATACCAGGTGCCGTCGGCGGCTTTATTATCACGTCCGCGGCAGCCTGGTGATACCACCACATAACCCGCTGCCAGGGCCAGATCAGCATTGCCGCCTGGTCTGCCGGTTACGCCCGGACCACCTGGGGCGCCACCTGTACCGGTGCGGGCATTATTTGAAGACATATAGCCTCCTACACCGATCACAAAGAGAACAGGGGCGTTTGAAGCATCAACATCCTGATCATCAACCTTAATGGGAACTATGACGTTTAGGCTCTGATAGTCTTTGTCCAAAGGATTTGTTACATATGGAATGTGCAAATATGACCGGCAGATGACTTTCTTTTCACCTGAAGATGTCTTCACAATCCTCGTTTCCACTGAAAAGTTATCCTTCGGGAACAGCAAAGGATCTTTTGTCTGACTTCCTGCATTCTCCCACGCAATTAAGCACATTACTGTAAGTGCCAGTGAAATCTTAATTTCTTTAAATCCGGATAATCGTGTAATTTTCATTTGAACAGGTAATTAATATTTATAAAGACTCACTTTATAGATCTTGCTTCTGTCGGCAGGGAACGAAACCCTGAATTCATCACCATTAAGACGCCTGCCCGGGATCCATTTATTATTAATGATTTCACCCTCTTCAAGAGAGAGGAAGCTTACCCTGAGACCTGAATCCGGATCAACATCTGAAAAGTTCAGTGACATATTACGTCCTGCAATATAATATTCACCCGGGTCAGGAGATATTATCAAAGCACCTCCGGCAACTCTTCTGACAGGCTGTTGCGGATTCTGACCATCGGGAATGCCTGCAGCTGCATGGTCAAATCTTCTCCCAAGCGTTCCCCTGATCTTATATCCCCCTGTAACGGCGCTATCAATACGCTCATTATCGGTTACCATAAGCCCATTGATCCTGTCAGTCCCCTGATGCTGAAGAATAAGCGGGATCATTTGCTTTAGCGTACCATACGAATCTTTCATATCTGAAATATCGTTAACATTAGCGCCTGCATCGCCGCCATCAATGCCAAAAGGTGCATATCCCAGCGCACTGTACCTGCCATAAGTAAAAAAGGTTCTCGCGGCGCTTGCGGCATCCCCGGTTGTTTCCGGAATAAATAAGGGATTTCCGGAAAGGGTATACTGGTCGCAAACGTATCTGAAATGATCGACAATATAAATATCGGGTGCTATGAAATCTATCGAAGGTGCGGCTGCTCTCCAGATATCAATTACCTGTGGGGTTGGGCCTCCGCTGGGATAATTTCCAGGGGCATGGCCGCTTTGACCCGGTTGCTTCAGCCATGCATTTACATACATCGGTATATTATGTTCGTTCCTGCCTGCCGCAGCGATCTTTTCTACGTATTTTGCATAATTCCATGACATGAAAAGCTCTTCGGTAAGATACGACATCCCTTTCCAGTCATCTGCAAGAATACCCTGGCCGAAAACCTCTTCCCATGTCCCGCTTTTTGGGAAACCCTGTTTTTCCCATGCTTCCTTCACTCCCGGGTGAAGTGAGTCCTTATTTTTTTCGAGGTATTCCATCAACTCATCCGGAACAGCACCTGCAAAGGCAATATTTGCAGTTTCACTGTAATCGCGTTTTGTACGCAATGTTCCGATCTCGTTCTCGACCTGCATCATTATTACCGTGTGATGCCCGCCATCGATCTTCCTGATATGCTTCATCAGGGCGGCAAAAGCCCTTGCATCGGCATCACCGGCTTCATCCGACAGAGTCGACAGAATATTCAGCTTGTTGCCGTTTTCATCCATTGCAAGCGGGAATCTTTTCTGATCCAGTTTACCCCATCCCGGGACATATGTTGATTCACCATTTTTCCAGCTCCCGAACCAGATTACCACAAGCTTCAGGTCTGCTTTTCTCGCTCCCAGGATCATGCTGTCAACCAGTGCAAAATCGAATTTCCCCTCCTCCGGCTCAACAATTTCCCATGAAGCCGTTCCAATTACTGTATTAAGGTTTGCATCAGCCATTCTTTTCCAGACAGGCCTCATATAATCAAAACCTCCTGCAGTTGAATTATGCAATTCTCCTCCAAGCATCAGGAAAGGATTGTCATCCACAATAATCTGGGTTGAATTTCCCTGAACCCTGAGAAAAGGTGTATTAGATTTTTCAAGCATATTTTTTATCGGGTTTCCACCGGAGCATCCGGAGATCAGGAAAATGGAGACAGCAAAAAGCGATATCCTTATTAATGTTTTCATGAGTGATGGTTTGTAATATTTAATAACAATCATTTGCCTATTCAATCAACCTTTTCATACTGGTCGGCATATTTCGTTTCAGAATTCCGTGGAATTCGTTCCCCAGGTAATAGCAATTTCCGCTGCTTCCGCTGCTGAGGCTGCAAAAATTCAATTTCATCAATACATTTGGCAATTGGAGCCAAAGTTAATTAAGTAAATTGCAAAACCGGAGTTTAATCCTGTCAGAGTAATAAAAGAATTGTTACCGCAAGAGCAAATCCTGCCAGAACTGTATAGATCCCATTCCGGAATGATTTCGACTTGTTGCTAAACATCCAGAATGAAGAAATCGCCATTTGGCGCTTTTGCCAGGACACTGTTTGCATACACTTTTGTAATAGTTCTCCCGTCGACTGAAAAGCTTATATTAGAAAGCGTTGAATTATCAATATTTTTATCGTATTCGATGCTTACAGCAGTCAGCTTTTGGCCATCGCCAAATACTTCAGTGACAACCGTAACACTTTTTATGTGTTTAAGGTTCAAATTGAGTGAATTACCATTGGTAACTTTTAATATTGCCTTCTGAGTCAAATAAATTCAGCAATTGAATCCGCCTTTGCTATAAACCACTCCTCCTGCAACACGCAGGTTTTTATATGTTTTAACATAGAGCAGATCCTGCAGTATAATACTGTTCTTTTCTTCATCATTATAATCGAACTGGACAGTATTCATATGAAAAAAACCGAGTCTTGAATTCTGTGAGAAGTTCCTGTTGAACACAAGATTCACAGCTCAGTATTTGTCTCCCATCATTAGTTCTATTGGTATTGGCTGTGCCTCAACCTTTACACTAAAAAAGGAAGTGAAGGATAAAAATACGACAATCGCTTTGAGAAATTTCATTTCATAATCTTGTTAACTGCACAGCAAATTTATTGAAAGAACTGTCTATATTAAAAAGAAAAAACTGAAACAGATAATTCAGGCGCTGAACTGACTAAAACCGGAATTGAACTTCAGATGATCTGAAAATTACTTTTATTTCCTTGTTAGGGAGATTGACCGAAATTAATAAAACTGCTTATCTGTTTTAAACAAGTGATTTTGATGTAATTTATTAAAAATGTCCTTATTATTTAAAATGAGTATCGGTTATCAATAATAATTTCGAAATAACAGAGTGGGAGATTCCTCGCTAACGCTCGGAATGACAGGGTATTTTTATTTCTAAGGGGGGAGGGAAGCAGGAGCGTTTCGAAAGGATTTTTTTTATTCTCTAAAATCTTGTTCGAAACGCTCTTGCTTCCCTCCAGCTCTCTCCCAAGCACAGCTGTCATCCTGAGCGCCAGCGAAGGATCTCATCGTGCTATAAACCAATCGGTTACAAAATGATGCCATTAGTAACAAATCCGCCATCAGGCGGAGAAGTGAGGAATCTCCAATAATATGAAACTGAATACAGGCAAAAAAAGATGTGGCTGTGATGTGCATGATTCCCGATACTCATATTATTTAAAAACAATACATGAACATGCATAAATCTGTATATCTGATAATTATATAGATTTACTTGAGCGAAGCAGATAACCAATTTAAGGAATTTTAAGGTATGCCCTGAAAAGAAACGTTCACGGCTAAATCTTCTCTTTCTCCATTTTATTAAAGCCACCTGATCGTTAAGTTTGATATTGCTCAGTATCAGGCGAATAGCATTTGCGGATAATATAACGACGCAAAGCCCCCGGAGCTGATTTCCGGGGGCTATTTGGAAACTACAAAATCAAAAGTGTTTTTGCCAGACAATTGCATATATCGAATATGGCTTACAGTATCCTATTTTTATTTTAATTTAATGTGGGCTTTATTGTCTTTGGGCGGCAAGTCTGTCCATAGACTATACAGGAGATCTACAACGTTAGGATATGGAACTGAAGTCAGAGTATTTATGGTACTTATGTTGTATCTTTCTCCCGGATAAAGTTTCTCATCTCCTGCAAGATAAGCTTTATATGCATTTGTTACAAAAGGAGCTAGAATCTTGGCATCTGCCTTGGGTATATTAAAAATAGGGCCTCGCAAGAAATAATAGAACAAGTTGTTAAGTCGATTGGTTATGGTGACATCGGAATATGTCAGAAAATCCATTCCTTCGGGCAAATCAGCGTTAACAGAGCAGACTCTCCTTGTATCAATTTTGATAAAATTATCGTCCAGGATCATTATCCTGTAAGGGCTTAGCGGTGTCACCAGCGAGCCGGTTTGAATATCAGTCAGAGTTTTTCCATCATTCGTGAATTCCACAATGTCGTTTGCATGATAGTGACCGGTAAATATTAATCTTATCCCGGTGTCCATTAAAGTACCTGCAATTTCCTCGTAATTTAAAAGCAGAGGTTCCGGAATATTCTGACCTGAATAATGCTCAATAATCCCATAATGCAACATAGCCAATACGGTGATGTCTTTTTCACAGGCTTCTTTCATCTTTTCCTGTATCCATGATATTGTCTCAGGCTTGATTGTCACACTTTTTCCGATAAATTCATTAGCTTCAATCCCTAAAATCCATAATCCTTTGCAAGGCTGACAAATATAGCTTAACGAATTTCCTTCGTCCCTGTAAAGGGCTTCTTTATATCCAAAATCTTCGTACAATTCAGCAAATTGATCAGAAGTAATATTGGGAACGGAAAATGGAGAATCGCCCTTATATGACAATGCATTCGGGTTATCAATGTCATTATTCCCTGGAACTATATAAACCTTAATTCCCTTCTTCTCCAGCTTCTGAAGGAACCCTTTTACTGTTTCATGACTGGCCAACTCCCCTTCGAATGATAAATCTCCTGTGACGAGCAGGATGTCAGGCCTTTCAAAAAACAAATCAGAAACAACTTTTCTGAAAATTGGATCGCTCAGCTCAATAAGTTTGCGATCATAAGCCATCTTGCTCTGGAAGGCTGCATTATTTACGTAATCATCCGGCATAAGCGTCGGATCCAGGTAATGAATGTCAGAAATCACGGCAATTTTAATTTTCGGAGAAACATATTTTTTTGAATTGTCATGATCCGACCATTGATTTTGAGAATCAAACCATTGATCTTTTGTGCAGGAAGCACTAATGAAGATCATTGCTAACAGGTAGAACATTAACTTTTTCATAATTTTTTGTATTGGTTAATAATTAAAAAATCAAAAACCTGATTTTATTAGAACCACCTGATTGTTCAATCTTTCAAACAACGTACGCTGTAACCATACGATTGAGGTTCGTAGCCATAAATATAAAAGGACATAAGATACGCAAACGGTACAGCGCGATCTGTAGGCCTGGGAGTAGCTGACCACCAAAAATCTGACTTAAGAAACCCCCAACCACATAATTCACCATGAGTAACAGGGGCAAAACCACTTTCATTTATACTATTATCTGAACAATGGATCCAAGCATTTTCTGTCGGCTCATTAAAAGGTTCTACTGCACCTCCCAAAATTTTTATCAATGTGGTCCAATCTGAAATGGTGGGTACATGCCATCCTGTTGGGCAAAGCTTGCCAGTACCAATAGCATGCCAGTTATATATGGCACCAAAAGCATCTTTGTATGTTGAAGCATCATTATCATACCAGCAATAAGCACCGTTATTATAAAGATAATTACCATCCCCACAATCAAACCAATCTGTAAAACCAGCTGGACCACCAGTACCAAAAAGTATCGGGCTGCCGTCACTGTACCTTGTGGTTTTAAGATTTTCATTAATCCATGTTTGTGTCCCAATTTGAATGGTTTTATATGTATTCCCATCACCGTCA
>Ga0209253_10001484_pt1 | contig 20581 bp, 15 predicted proteins | sample FrelakmetBRP12BR_FD_187145 | JGI IMG/M metagenome (GOLD analysis project Ga0209253, IMG submission 187145) | Freshwater lake sediment microbial communities from the University of Notre Dame, USA, for methane emissions studies - BRP12 BR (SPAdes)... | ecosystem: Environmental > Aquatic >...
GATGCCCTTCTCGATGCGCTCGACGCAGTGGCGGAGCTTGCTCACGATCCGATCGATCTGCCGTTTCTCGAGGCGCAGATTCTTGAGAAGGTGCGAGATCTTCTCCTTGTTGGCGCGAGCAAGCTCATCGCGGACCTGGCGTTCGGCCTTGTCGAGGGCGCCTGACTGGGTCTGCTCTTCGAACTGCCGGTTTCCCTCGTCCAGGCCCTGGACCTCCTCGAGAAGACAGAGGAGCTTTTCCTGTTCTTGCGCCTCCTCCTCGGGGCCCAATTCCTCGTCGAGGTGTTTCAGCACGTCCCGGATGCGAAGGCGGTTCTGGGCAATCTTCTCACGGAGGCTAAGAATTTCCCGCACGCCGACCGGCGTGGCGATGATGGCATCGATAACCTCCTGCTCGCCCTGCTCGATTCGTTTGGCGATCTCCACCTCGCCTTCTCGGGTGAGAAGACAGACCATCCCCATCTCTCGAAGGTACATCTTCACCGGGTCGGTGACTCGTCCACCCTGATCATCCTCCTCGAGCCGAAGCTCCTCCTCTTCCTCCTCGAGAGTCCCGGCCTCCTTCTCGATCTTCTCCTTGAGCACCTTGACCTTCTGTGAGGAATCGACGATGGCGATATCCATCTCATCGAAGATCATCATCATATCGTCGATCTTCCCGGAGTCCACCAGATCGTCAGGAAGGGCGTCGTTCACCTCGTCGTAGGTGAGGTATCCTTTTTCCTTCCCCATCGAGATGAGCCGCTTCAGGTCTTCCATGTCCGTCTTTTTCGCCATTAATCCGTCTCCCCCTTGGTGAGGTTGGCCTTGCCGCGGACCCTCCTGGCTGCCAAGGCGGCCTTCCTGGCAAGAAGCTCGCGAAGCCGGGCCTCGTCGCGATTCTCCTCGGCAATCCGGATCTCGTGCTGCAGTCCCCTGAGATCGTCCAGCCGTCGCCTCTTTCTCCCCTTGATCCCTTCGATGTATTCGCGCAGGCGCAGACTCGCGTTTTCTTCCGACCAGGGATTGTCCTCGAGCGACCAGGAGCTCACCCGCCGCCGCAGGTCCTCACTGGTAAGCTCTACTAATAACCCACCGAGGTCGAGGATTCCACCTGTTCGATAGTGTTTTTCCAGCAAGCGGCCAAGCTCCTGCCACTCTTTTCCCTCGAATTCGTCGAGAACCCCTGTCTCCGTGAGCAGGGGAATCCCGCTCGGGTAGTGGACGAGAATCCGGGCCACCACCTCTTCCATGGAGGGCACCCGGGTGCCGTCACGCTCCTGGGCCGAGCGGCGGCCCCTCTCGGACTCGGGAGCCCCAACGAGGCCCAGCTCCTGCCGGAGCACTTCCTCGCTCACGCCCAGCCGTCCGGTGAGAAGCTGGAGGTAGGACTCCTGCTCCACCCGGGAATCCAGCAACTTGAAGAGAGGCGCCACCGTCCGCACCGATCTGACCTTACTGGCGATGGACCCGTCATAGTCCACGAGGGACTCCTCCAGGAACACCTCGAGGAGGGGCCGGGCCTCGGCAAGAAGCTGGAGAAAGGCCTCCTTGCCGTGCTGCCGCACGAAATCATCGGGGTCCATCCCGCCAGGGAGCTTCAGGAGTCGAGCTGGGAGCTTCTCCCTGAGGAAGAGCTCGAGGCTCCGCAGCGCCGCCCTCAGTCCGGCGTCATCCCCGTCGAAGACCACCACGGCCCGAGGCGCCAGCCGCGCGAGCAGCCGGAGGTGCTGGGTGGTGAGGGCCGTACCCAGGGGCGCGACCACGTGACGAATCCCCCGACTGTGGAGGGCGAGAAGGTCGAAGTAGCCCTCCACAACGAGCACCTCTCCCTCCTTCCTGCACGGCTCTCGGGCCGCCGGGAGGCCGTAGAGAATCCGGCCCTTGTGGAAGACAGGCGATTCGGGACTGTTCAGGTACTTGGGCAGGGTTTCATCCAGTGCCCTACCGCCGAAACCGACAACCCGTCCTGCGAGATCCCGGATGGGAAACATGAGCCGGTTCCGAAAACGGTCGTACACCTCCCCCTCTGTTTTCTGCACCAGCAGACCGGCCCGGACCGCCACCTGGGGTGAGATCCTCCTTCCGAGGAGATGGCGCTTGCACCCGTCCCACCGCGCCGGGGCGTAGCCCAGTCGGAACTCGGGGGTAATCTCCGGCCCCATTTCCCGTCGGCGCAGGTAATCCCGGGCCGGGCCGGCCGCAGAATCCTCCAGCAACACCTGGTGGAAATAGGCCGCCGCCGCCTCGTTCGCCTCACAGACGAGATCGGCGAGCTCCCGGGCGCGTTTCTGGACCGGGGTCTCGGACGCCTCCGGCAGGCGGATGCCGTAGCGGTCTGCCAGCTCCTTGGCGGCCTCGGCAAAGGCGAGGTTCCGGACCCGCATGAGGAAATCGAACACGCTTCCCCCGGCGCCACAGCCGAAACAGTAGAAGGCCTGCCGGTCGTCACTCACGGTGAAGGACGGGGTTTTCTCAGCGTGGAAGGGACAAAGGCCGACATAGGTCTTCCCCCGCTTGCGAAGCGACACGTGAACGGCCACCACATCGACGATGTTGGCGGCGGTTCTGATCTCGTCGATCGCTTCCCGGGTCAACCGTCCCATACTTGGTGTCCCGCTTGGCGGCTTCCCTTGTGAACAGGAAAACGGTTCTTCGGCAACCTGCCAGCTCCCAGTTCCCACCCCTATTTCAGCTCCACCACCGTCACCCCGGACCCACCCCGGTTCTGGACCTCGTGGTGGAAACCCTTGACCCCCCCGTGGTTGAGGAGAAACTCATGTACCGCCTTGCGGAGCCGCCCGGTGCCGTGACCATGGACTACCTCAATCTCGGCACGGCCCCGAAGAATCGCTCGATCTATGGCCTTGTCGAGAAGCGGCAGGGCCTCTTCCACCCTAAGGCCCACAAGGTTGAGCCGATCCTGCCATCCTTCCGTCTCGTCCCCAAGCACCCGGACGCCGTTCCCGCCCGTGCCGCTTCTCCCCTGGTCCTGTTGACCTGGGAGGAGCTCGAGGGCGATTGCGTCCACCTCCACCCGTTTAGGCCCCAGCTGAACCGCGGCCCTCCTGCCCTCATCCTTCACTTCCAGGAGAATCCCGGTTCCAGCCGCGCCTCGGAGCTTGACCGGCCGCCCTTCCGCGGTCCTTGGGAGAGCAGGATCCCTCCGCGGCTCCTGGGGCTCCAGGGCTGTCTTGAGGGTTGTCTTGATCTTCTGCACCCTCCTGCGGGCCGCCGCCGCCCCGGAAGATCCCTGCTCCTGAAAGCGGGTGACGGCGTCCTTCAGCTCCTTCTCCGCCTCGGCAATGAGGCTCTCCGCCCGCTGCCTCGCTTCACCAACAACCTGCGTCTGGGAGCGCACGAGCTCCTCCCGCTCCTTCGCCAACTCCACCTGGGCGGCCTCAAACTCCTCTCGCCTGCGCCTCAGCTCCTCCCCCTCCCTGTCGGCGTGGCGGCGCGCCTCCTCCAACTTCTCGATCAGCTCATTGGTTCGCTGCTCGTCCCGGTTGAGATAGCGCCGGGTCGCCTGGAGCACCTCCTGCGGCATGGCGAGATCCGCAGCAATCTTGAGGGCGTTGCTCGTACCGGGATGCCCGTACCGGAGGCGATAGGTGGGGCGACCGTTCCGCTCATCGAATTCCACTGCGGCGTTCACCACCCTCTCCTCCACCATCCCGTAGGCCTTGATGAGGTGGTAATGGGTGGTCACGGCAATGAGAGCGCCTCGACTCCTGAGGCCGTCCAGAACCGCGAGCCCCAGCGCTGCTCCTTCCGCCGGATCGGTGCCGGTGCCGAGCTCATCGAGAAGGACGAGAGAATGATGGTCGACGAGACCCAAAACGGCGACCAAGCGCTGAGTCCTCGCCGAGAAGGTGCTGAGATGGGCTCGAAGATCCTGCTCATCGCCGATTTCCGCAAAGATCCCGGTGAGAATGGGCCATTCGCTCCCCTCGGCAACGGGGATGTGGAGACCCGTCTGCACCATGGCACCCAAGAGGCCCAGGGTTTTCAGGGATACAGTCTTCCCGCCGGCGTTGGCGCCGCTAATGATAAGGGTGTTTTGCTCTTGGGAGAGATGGAGGTCAATGGGGACGACAGCCCGCGGCGCGGTCCTGGTGGCGGAACCCCCCTCGCCCCAGAGAACCTCGGCGAGCGAGGTCGGCACGGCCTCCCCTTCCTGCGCCAGACGCTGGAGGGCAAGGATGGGATGAACCGCCTGGAGAAGCCGAATGCTCTCCCCGCTGTTCAGCACCGGCTCTCGAGCCCTAAGAAGGACGCTCAATCTCACCTTGGCGTGGAGGCGATCGATCTCCCCGAGCCAGCGCTCGTTAATACGGAGCATTTTCCCGGCGGCCATCACCGCCTCGGTGAGCTCCCGGAGGATGCGTGCTTCCTCTTCCTGCTCGAGACTCCGGGCCCTGCTCAGCCGATTGTTGAGGGGTACCACGGCCAGAGGCTCGACAAAGGAGGTCGCACCGCTCTGGGACGTGTCATGGACGATCCCCTCGACGGCGCCCCGGGCGCCGCTCCGCACGGGTATTACCAGGCGACCGTTTCGAATGGTGATGAGCTTTTCCTGGAGGGTCTTCTGGGCCGCCTCTCGTTCGAGGATCCCGGTGAGCTCTGTCTGGAGGTACTCCCGAAGGCGGGTGATCTCGGTCCGAAGCCGGGAGAGGGCGGGGCTCGCGTCGTCGCGGATCTTCCCGTGCCGATCGATGGCCCGCCCGATCCGCGTTTCCAGCTCGGGCACGGGTTGGAGATTCGCCAGGAGTTCGCCAAGCCTCGAGGCGCGGGGAGGCAGCTGATCCGCAAGCCGCCGGAGCAGTCGCGTCGTCCCTAGGGTGCTTGCCACCCGAAGAAGGTCCTCCGGCACGATCACCTGGCCGGTCTGGCCGACACGGTCCAGTGTGGCGCTGATCCCTTCGATCCCGGCCAGAGGCAGCGAGTTTCCGCTCTGTAGGTAATCCTTGAGTTCCGTGACCTGACCGAGCCAGATTGTGATGAGCTTCCGCTCCGTGCTCGGGCGGAGCTCTCTGACCGCCTGCCGCCCGGGCTCAGTCGTCGCCAGGGCTTCAAGCACGGTCAGGATGTGCGGATACTCGAGGACCCGCAGCGATTGGCGATCCATATCACTCCATGCCGAGGACACACCTCGAGCGCTGCCTCTCCCCCAAGGAAAGAGCCGAAGGTCGAACACCGATCCCGAGCGGTTTGGGGCACTCGCAAGCCTGCCTTCCGGACAGGTCGTGCCGTGAAGAGAGACGGGTAGTGACAGGATGACACCGGAGAGAGAGATATCCGCTTGAACCCCACAGGGCGGGGTCGGCACGCAACGTGTGTTTCACAGGGTCGCCAACAAAGAAAGCGCTGCCGGGAACTCCCCAGGACCCACGCGGTTGGGCATCCACGAAGCATCAAGAGCATCGCATCCTGTGGTTCAGAAGAAGCGAGTGGTCCTCTTCCCGCTGGAAGACCCCTAGCCTCCGAGCTTTGCCTTGACCAGGGCGTTCACGGTGCGACCGTCGGCCCGTCCCGCCAGTTTGGCCATGGCCGCCCTCATCACCTTCCCCATGTCCCTGGCGCTGACGGCACCCACCTCGGCGATGATCTCGTCGACCGCCTTGGCGAGATCCTCCTCGGAGAGCTGCGCCGGGAGGTAGCTCTGGAGCACTCGGAGTTCGTTCTCCTCAGCCTGGACCAGGTCCTCTCTCCCACCCTTGCGGAACTGCTCGATCGCCTCTCGTCGTTGCTTGATCTGGCTCGAGACGGCCGCCAGGATCTCATCATCTCTGAGCGCTCGGCAGACCTCCTTCTCCCGTACCTTCATCGCGGTCAAAAGGAGGCGCAGGCTGGTAATCGCGGCCTGATCCTTGGAGCGCATGGCCTCTTTGAGAGCTGCGTTAATGCTTTCCTGGAGACTCATTGCTTGGCCGCCAGCTTGCGCATTCGCTTCAGCGCCCGCTTCTTCGCCGCAAGGGCCTTCTTTTTCCGCTTGACACTCGGCTTCTCGTAATGCTCCCGCTTGCGGACTTCGGAGAGAATCCCCTCTTTCTCACACTGCTTCTTGAAGCGCTTGAGTGCGCCTTCGAAAGATTCGTTCGGTTTAACGCGAACACACGGCATCGTCCCACCCCCTTTGCCTCCGGGTGGGGCGATGACGGCCATCAGGCCTGCCAGACGCAAACCGTAATGGCATCAAGTCATCCATCCCCCTCTCAGAAAGAATCCACAGGAACCTGGTTGGTCCTGCCTCTTGTGTCAACCGTTAATAATAGCCCCAAGACCGACTTTGTCAACGAAAAACTCGATTTCGCGCGACCCGCTCGCCGCTTTCATCGAACCGACCAGCACGCTTGACCACGAGAGTAACATGGGAGGATCCGGAACTGCCCGTCTCCGCTGCTACCCGCCGACGGTTCCCGGAAACCCCCTCCCACGACCCGGCAAGTATGAGAACGGGCGTTCAGGTCTCGGTTAGGCTTTCCCGCCTCGCCCCAGGGCAACGGCCTCCGCGAGCCTTATGCTCCCGGCGTAGAGGGCCCGGCCGACAATAACTCCGATGACGCCGTCCGGCTCCAGCCTCCGGAGGGCCGCGATATCCTCGAGGTGCCCCACGCCGCCGGAGGCAATCACCGGGAGCCCCACCGCCCGGGCCAACTGCTGGGTCGCCTCGATGTTGGGGCCGGTCTGCATTCCGTCCCTCTGAATGTCGGTGTAGACGATGGCAGCGAGAGCAAGGGTCTCGAACTTCCGAGCAAGCTCCACCGGGCCGACTGCCGAGGTCTGGTCCCACCCCTCGACAGCCACGCGATCGTGGCGGCTGTCGATGCCGAGAACCACGCGGCCTGGGAAACGCTCGCAGGCTTGTGCCAAAAACTGTGGGTCTTTCAGCGCAGCAGTACCGAGCACCACCCGTTGCACGCCCAGATCGAGATAGGCCGCCAGGGTCTCCACGGTCCGCACTCCACCTCCCACCTGCACCGGGATGTCGACCGCCCTGAGGATCCGCGCGACCACCTCACGGTTCCGGGGCTCCCTGGCCATGGCACCGTCGAGATCCACCACGTGGAGCCACTCGGCACCCTCGGCCTGCCAGCGCTTGGCAGCGGCGGCAGGGTCCTCCGAGTAAACCGTCGCACTGGCCATGACCCCCCGCTCCAGGCGGACACACTTCCCCTCCTTAAGGTCGATTGCCGGAAGGATGATCATAGGATTTGCTCCGTGGTGGGACGCCTTCAGCGCCGAAAAATGCTAAGGAGGCGAGAAACGTCCTTCGCCGAGCTCGCGGCAGACTTGAAAGACGAGCATCTGTCACGTCTCCGTCACACCTTCGTCCTTGGAGACCAGCGGTGCGAGGAGGTCTCTCAGGTAGACGGGAGGTTTGATGGGCCGTCCGTCGCCGTCCGTGCAGACGTGTACCGTGTATCCTTCGGCAAGCACTGCGTCACTGCCCGTCAAGAAGAGCCGATAGTCAAAGCGCAGCCTGGCTCTCCCCACCAGAGAGAACCGGGTCTCGATCCGGATGACGTCGTCATAGCGGGCCGACTGGAGGTAGCGACAGTAGGCTTCGTGCACCGGCAGAAAACAACCCCGCTCTTCAAGCTCCCGATAGCTGCTCCCCACCCGCCTGAACAGCTCGGTGCGGCCGATCTCGAACCACTTCAGGTAGTTGGCGTAGTAGGCCACACCCATGGCATCGGTATCGCCGTAGAGAACGCGCTGCTCGGCAATGAAAGGCTCCTGCATGATCCGGCGAGTCCTATTGAAGGCTTCCCCTGATAAATTTCTCCATGAGCTCGTACCCCGGCCTCACGATCAGCCCGGTTGCGGCGGCGCTCCGCTCCGAGAATCCCCGCCCTTCCGTCTTCCGGCGGCCGGGATGTTCAAAGACCGCAAAGGGCACGAGTCCTCGTGCGTGAGTCCTGATGCGGATCGGCGTGAGGTGATCGGTGACAAGGAGCACCCGTGACCGGGGCAGAGCCGCACAGGCCTCCAGAAGCGGGCCGACGACCCGGGTGTCAAAGGCCTCGACGGCCTCGATCTTGAGATCCAGCTTGCCCTCATGGGATGCCTCGTCAGGCGCCTCCACGTGTACAAAGGCGAGGTCCTTCTCCGCGAGGGCCCGGCAGGCCGCCGCCACCTTGCCGGCGTAGTTGGTGTCGAGGTAGCCGGTGGCACCCGGCACGATCACGGCCTCGAGCCCGGCGCAGACGCCGAGGCCCCTGATGAGATCCACAGCCGAGATGGCGACCCCGGTGAGTCCGAAGCGCTCCTTGAAGGTCGGCATGCTCGGCTTCCGCCCCTGTCCCCATAGCCAGATCGCGTTGGCGGGAGATTTCCCCCGGCTCACCCGGGTGCGGTTCACCTCGTGATCGGCGAGGAGTGGACGAGCCGCAGCGACCAGCGCTCCGAGCTCAGGGGCCTGGTCGTAAACCTGCCAGTATGCATCCACCGGCTGACCGGTGACGTCGTGGGGCGGGGTGATCCGGAGATCCTCCTTCCCGCCCCTCCAGACGAGAAGATGGCGGTAGCTCACCCCGGGATAGAACCGGAAGGAATCGCTCCCGAGGTGCCGCCGGATCGTCTCGATGAGCGCGCGGCCCTCTTCACTGGTGATGTGCCCGGCCGAGTAGTCGGCAAGCACGACACGACCCTGCTCGTCGTTCCTCACGGTCACCAGGTTGCACCTGAAGGCCACATCCTGCGGCCCGAGCTCGACTCCCATGCTCGCCGCCTCAAGGGGAGCCCGGCCGGTGTGGAAGCGGTCCGGGTCGTAGCCGAGAATGGCCATGTTGGCCACGTCGCTTCCCGGCTCCTGGTCGGCGGTGATGGTCTCCGTGAGCCCGAGGACCCCGGCAGCCGCGATCCGGTCCATATGAGGCGTCCGAGCCGCCTCGAGCGGTGTCCTACCCCCCAGTCTCTCCTGGGGCTCGTCACCCATTCCATCGCCGACGATGACCAGGTACTTCGCTCCTCCGCCTGTCACTGCTCCTCCTCACCTCACCCAACAAAATGCCTAGGCGGTCAGCGACTCCGAGACCCCCTCCGCCGCCCGCTCGCCGTCTTCGACCCGAATCAGGCGGGTCGGCGCGGTGACTACGGGGAGTTTGTCGATCTCCGCGAGAGCCAGCCTGACATCTCGCTCCCGGGCCTCGTGAGTCATCATCACCACCGGCACCGAGCCCTTCTCCTGCCGCCCCTTCTGGATCACGGCGGCGATACTGATGTCATGGTTCCCGAGAATGCCGGAAATCTTGGAGAGTACCCCGGGGCGATCGACAGCGGAAAAGCGGAAGTAGTAGGTGAGCACCAGCTCGTCCATGGGTTTCACCTGCCGCCGGACGATTGCCTCTTCGCTGCAGGCGAGGGGAGGCATACGGACACGGACCCCGGCGAGGAGGTTCCGCCCCAAGTCCACGAGGTCGCTGGCAACGGCGCTCCCCGTGGGCATCATGCCGGCTCCGAGGCCGTACAGCATGATGTCCCCCACGGCATCACCGGAGACGTGGATGGCGTTATAGACCCCTTCCACCTTGGCGAGCATGTGATCCCGGTGAATCATGGTGGGATGCACCCGGACCTCGATTCGGTCGCCGTCGCAGCGAGAGATGGCGAGGAGCTTGATCGTGTAACCGAAATCCGCGGCAAACTGGATATCCACGGGGTCGATGTTGGTAATCCCCTCGACATAGACGTGGTCGAAATCGACCTCGCAACAGTAGGCAAGGGCACTCAGAATGGCAATCTTATGCGCCGCGTCCACGCCTTCCACATCGAGGCGCGGGTCGGCCTCGGCGAAGCCGTGGGCCTGAGCCTCCTGCAGGGCCGCCGCGAAGTTGGTGCCCTCCCGGCTCATGCGGGTGAGAATGTAGTTGGCGGTACCGTTCAGGATGCCATACACGTGGTCGATCCGGTTCGCCACCAGGCCCTCACGCAGAGCCCGAATGAGGGGAATCCCGCCGCCCACCGCTCCCTCGAAGGCGATGTTGACCCGGTGCTCGATGGCCGCCCGGAAGAGTTCGCTTCCATGCACCGCAAGCAGCGCCTTGTTGGCGGTGACCACGTGCTTGCCCCGCTTAATGGCCTCGAGGATAAAGGTTCTCGCCGGCTCCATGCCGCCGATGAGCTCGACAACAATCTGAATTTCGTCGTCCTCGAGGATATCTTTCACCCGGGTCGAGAGGATTTCCCGGGGCGGGTTCACCGGCCGCGGGCGGTCCAGATCCAGGTCCACAATTTTCTTGAGCCGCAGTTGTCCACCCATGCGCTGGGCAAGGATCTCGGCGTTGTCAAAGAGCACCTTGGCGACACCGGATCCCACCGTGCCCAGGCCTATCAAACCTACCTGAATTTCTTTCATAATCCTTCCTTACCTGTCTATCTCGCTGAATCCCCTGGGGTGACACTCCGAACCGCGCAGGGCAGGGTGAGGCGATGGAGCCGGACAAAGTCTCCGGCCGCGGAACTCTATCAGTGATCCTTCCCGGCCGGTGCACCACAAAAAACACCAGAGAGCGAAGCACTTCCCTCTCTCTGGTGCCCTTATCATCTTATCCGCAATGAGGAGACGCCCTCTCTCAGAAAAGTGCTCGACGTATCCCGCGGATCGCCTGGCGCGTGCGGTCCTCGTTCTCGACCAGGGCGAAACGCACGTACTCGTCCCCGTACTCGCCGAAACCTCGTCCCGGAGAGACGGCGACTTTGGCCTCCCGGATGAGAAACTTGGAGAACTCCAGGGAACCCATGGTCAGGAACTTCTCGGGGATCTTCGCCCAGACGAACATGGTGCCCCTGGGTTTATCGATCGCCCAACCGATCCGGTTGAGGCCGTCCACGAGCACGTCGCGCCGCGACCGGTAGATCTCCCTGATCTCCGCCACGCAGGACTGATCGGAGTTGAGGGCGATGATCGCCGCGATCTGGATGGGCTGGAAAATGCCGTAGTCGAGATAGCTCTTCATCCGCGTGAGGGCGGCGACCACGGCCGGATTGCCCACGCAGAAGCCGACTCGCCAGCCGGGCATGGAATAGCTCTTGGACATGGAGAAGAACTCGACCCCGATCTCTTTGGCCCCTTTCACTTGGAGAAGGCTGGGAGCGTAGTCCATGTCGAAGACGAGATCCGCGTAGGCCAGGTCGTGGACCACGAAGATCCGGTTCTCCCGGCCGAAATCACAGATCTTCTGGAAAAAATCCAGATCCACAACCTCGGTGGTCGGGTTATGGGGGTAGGAGATAATGAGCATCTTGGGATGGGGCCAGGTCTGCTTGGTGGCTGCCTGCAGATCCTCAAAGAAATCCCTCTCCTTGTTGATCGGGATGCTCCGCAGATCACCCCCGGCAATGATCACCGAGTAAGGGTGAATAGGATAGGTGGGGTTTGGGGCGAAGACCACATCCCCCGGCCCGATGAGGGTCAAAACCAAGTGCGAGAGGCCCTCCTTGGCCCCGATGGTCACCACCGTCTCGGTTTCCGGGTCGAGATCCACATCGTAACGGCGCTTGTACCAGCCGACGATCGCCTCACGGAGCTTGGTGATTCCGCGAGATGCAGAGTAGCGGTAGTTGTGGGGCTTCTGAGCGGCCTCGAGCAGCTTGTCGACGATGTGCTGTGGGGTGGGAACATCGGGATTACCCATGCCCAGATCAATGATGTCCTCGCCCTTGCGCCGGAGTTCCATCTTCAGCGCATTCACCTGGGCAAAAACATATGGCGGCAGCCGCCGCATGCGACTGAATTGAACTAGTTCTTCCGGCATCCTTGCCCCCCTATTTCAAGGTAAGGATTTAGGTTACTCCAAGGTCCCGTGCTTGTCAAAAGATTTTCCCCGATCGCGAAACCGATTGACACCCGAGGAAACCCTTTCTAGAATGGAACGTCAACGCTCCAGCTCCTCCCCTTCTGGCTGCAACTACCGTGCCGGTCATCCGCCCCGTAGTGTCGCTGACACGGCAGGACCTATCTTCACCTCCTGCCTATTGCCAGGGCGGAGAGGAGTGAGCAAACGGGGGTGTAGAAAGACGGGCCCGGGACAAGGGTACGATCAGCCGCCGCTCCCTTTGCACCTTGGTGCTGGAGACAGAGAAACCACGATGCCCACCAACCGTTACAGGCAAGCTGGCGTTGATCTTGACGCTGCCAATGAGCTTGTCGCCAGGATTAAACCTCTTGCCAAGGCGACCTTTCACGCCGGGGTCATGAGCACCATCGGGCAGTTCGGAGGACTCTACTCCCTCGCCAACCTCGAGTACGAAAAACCTGTCCTGGTGAGCTCTGCCGACGGCGTCGGCACGAAGCTTAAGGTCGCCTTCCTCGCAAACCGCCACGATACGGTGGGCATCGACCTGGTGGCCATGAACGTGAACGACATCCTGGTTCAGGGCGCGCGGCCCCTCTTTTTCCTCGACTATCTGGCTGTCGGCCGCATGAACCTGGACCTCGTCACCGCCATCGTCTCCGGCATTGCCGAGGGGTGCCGCCAGGCGCGGTGCTCCCTCATCGGGGGCGAGACGGCCGAGATGCCTGATTTGTATCGGGAGAATGAGTACGACCTAGCGGGCTTCGCCGTCGGCATCGTGGAGAAAGATCACATCATCGACGGTTCTGATATCCGGGTTGGGGATCAGATCGTCGGTCTCGCTTCCAACGGTCTCCACAGCAACGGCTACTCCCTCGTCCGTCGGATCATCTTCCAGGAGCTCGGCCTTGCGCTGAACGACGTCATTCCGGAGTGCGGCCGCACCGTGGCGAAGGAACTCCTGAGGCCGACCCGAATCTATTCGGAGGTGGTGCAAGTTATCCTCCGGGACTTCCGGATCTCCGGTATGGCCCACATCACCGGCGGCGGCTTCTACGACAAGGTCGCCCGGGTCCTGCCCGGCGCCTGCCAGGCTCGGATCGAGAAGGGAAGCTGGGAGGTGCCGCCCATCTTCCGGTTCCTCCAAGACCGGGGAAACATCTCCGATCAAGAGATGTACCGGGTGTTTAATACTGGAATCGGCTTCGTCCTCATCGTGCCTACGGCCAGCATGGCCGATATCTTCGAACGGTTGCACGGCCTCGGCCAACCAGCCTACCGCCTTGGCTCCATCCACAGCCGGGACGAGGACCAGCCTCCCGTTGTCATCGAATAAGGACGGCGACCTCGGAGCGTCACGCAGCCGTTATTCCCCAAAGCAGAAGACTCTTTATTCCCCCTTTAGCAAAGCGAGGTGCGGGGGGACTTCGAAATTGGGGTATGGGCCTGGAATTCTCCGCCCCGCCCAATCTTTCCCCTTGTCAAAGCAGGAGGTTTGTGTTAGACAGACCGCTTACCGCCGACCCAGCCGGAGGTTGGGTGAGCAAGACGGTCAACGGAGGTGGAAGAGATGGCGAAAACGTGCGACATTTGCGGGAAGCACCCTCGGCTCGGAAATAACGTGAGCCATGCCAACAATAAGACGAGACGCAGGTGGTATCCAAACTTGCAGCGGGTCCGCGCCCTCGAGCAGGGGACGGTGAAGCAGATCCGTGTTTGTACGCGCTGCCTCCGCGCCGGCAAGGTCCAGAAAGCCGTCTGACCCCACCTTACGACTGCCGCCGGTGAGGAGCCTGCCCCCGGTCAGGATCTCTACTGGCGGGCCCTTCGTGCTGCACCTCAGCCTCGCACATGCCGACTTTCCACCAGGTTGTTGAAGAACCCCGAGCACGCCTTATACTTGCACTGATCTTGCCTGCGACGGCGCGGGGCAGGGTGATCTGCTCCGCGAGGTTGCATAGTCGCGGCAATGGATAGTGTACGGAGAGGCTGACCTTCTTGCGGAGCGGTGGTCCACAGTCCGGGAGGCCTTCCTAGGAGCGAGGAGAGAGTAGTGGCTCCCGGTGCGTCTCGCTCTGCAGAACACCCTGCCTCGCTCGACAGCGTTCCTCGTCAACAGGCGAAGGGTTTTTCAGCAACCTGCTAGTGAATCTCGAGCGTGGACGAGCGATAGACTTCGAGGACGTCCTTGATCTTCCGCACCGCGGCCACGGCCCGATTCAGGTGCTCGGAGTCGTGAACCTCGACGACGAACTTGCACTCCGAGCGATTGTCCACGCGGGTCCTAATATTGGCCTCCTGGATGTTGATGTCGAGATTGCTCAGAGTGCCGCTGATGGCCGCCAGCATGCCCTTGACGTTGGCGCAGACCACCACCAGACCCACCGGGTGAACCTCCCCGTTCACCTTGTCCCATTCCACGTCGATCCGGCGTTCAAAACCGCTGGCGAGGAGGCTGGCGCAGTCGGACCGATGAACCGAAACCCCCCGCCCCCGAGTGATGTAGCCGGCGATCTGCTCCCCGGGTAAGGGGTTGCAGCACTTGGCGAAGCGGACCATGATGTCGGGCACACCCTTCACGTGGACACCGCCTCGCGGGCCGGAGCGCTCCTTGCGCTCCACCCGCTCCGGCGGCACCTCTCTTGCTGCTTCGGCTTCCTCCGCCTCAGGCTCCCGGAGGGTGGCGAACTTCCCCACGGCCTGGAGCGCCGAGACCTTCCCGTAGCCAATGCTCGCCAGGAGATCTTCTACCTTCTGGAACGAAAAGGATTGGGCGACCTCCTCCATGGTGCCCGAGTTGAGGTACCTGGAGAAGCTGAGACCGTGCTTGCGGAACTCTCGCTCGCAGAGCTCCCGACCGAGGGCGATGCTTCGTTCCCGCTCCTCCGTCTTGATCCAGTAGCGGATGCGGGTGCGGGCCCGTGAGGTCTTGACGATCTTCAGCCAGTCCTTACTGGGCACATGGTTCGGCGAGGTGAGGATTTCGACAATGTCGCCGTTCTTGAGCTCGTACTTCAGGGGAACGAGTTTGCCGTTCACCTTGGCGCCGGTGCAACGATCCCCGACCGCGCTGTGGACGCTGTAGGCAAAGTCGATAGGGGTGGCACCCTTAGGAAAGGACTTCACCTCGCCCTTGGGGGTGAAGACGTAGACGTCATCAGGGAACAGGTCAACCCTTACGGTCTCGAGAAACTCCCGGGGATCTTTGAGATCCTTCTGCCACTCCAGGAGCTGGCGCAACCAGGAGAACCGCTTGCTGTCGCTCTCCTGGACGGCTCCTCCCTCTTTGTACACCCAGTGGGCGGCGATCCCCTCCTTGGCGATCCGATCCATCTCGTCGGTACGGATCTGAATCTCCACCCGCTCGCCGTGGGGACCCACGACGGTGGTGTGAAGGGACTGGTACATGTTCGCTTTGGGCATGCCGATGTAGTCCTTGAAACGACCCGGAATCGGCTTCCAGAGGGAGTGGATCATGCCCAGGGCCCCGTAGCATTCACGGATGCTGTCGAGGATGATCCGGAAGGCGATGATGTCGTAGATGTGATCCAGGTCGACGTTCTGCCGGATCATCTTCTTGTAAATGCTATAGATGTGCTTGGGGCGGCCACTGACCCGCCCGTCCAGGCCGAACTCTTTCAGCTTCCCCTGCAGTATGTCGATCACCTCGCGGGTGTAGCGCTCCCGTTCCTTCTCGTTCTTTTCCAGCCCGCGAAGGATTTCCTCGTAGGTCTCCTGCTGAAGATGGGAAAAGGACAGATCCTCCAGTTCAGTCCTGATCCAGTCGATCCCGAGTCTCCCCGCGAGCGGCGCGTAAATGTCTTGGGTTTCCTGGGCGATGACACGGCGCTTTTCGGGAATCTGGAAGGAGAGAGTGCGCATGTTGTGCAGTCGATCGGCCAGCTTGACGAGGATCACCCGGATGTCGTTGGCCATGGCCATGATCATCTTCCGCATGTTCTCGGCCTGGCGCTCCTCGGTGCTGCTGAACTCGAACTTACCGATCTTGGTCACCCCATCGACGATCTGGCTCACCTCGTCGCCGAAGAGCCGACGGAGCTCGTCCACGTTCGTCCGAGTGTCTTCCACGGCATCGTGGAGGAGACCGGAGGCAACAGTGTAGACATCGAGCCTCATCTGGGCGAGGATGCCGGCCACCTCCAGGGGATGCATGAGATAGGGTTCTCCGGACAGACGCACCTGACCGGCATGGGCCTTGCCTGAAAACACGTAGGCCTTCTCGATGATGCTGATCTCGGCCTCGGGATGATAGGAGAGTACCCGGTCAACGATGTCGTTCAGGCGGATCATGTGAATGCGGTTACTCGGTATACGTCATGCGATCACGGAACCTAGTACGCCTTGGCGAAGTACACCCGGCCGTGAGCCTTCTTGTTGCAGCGGACGCACCGGCCCTCCTCCCCCGCGTCCTCGAGGGGGATGCACCGGATGGTTGCCATGGTCTCTTGCTTGATCTGATCCTCGCATTCGCCGGCGCCGCACCAGTGGGAGCGGACAAAGCCGCCTTCGTCGGCGATCAACTCCTTGAACACCTCGTAGTCGTCCACCACGTGGGTGTGCTCCTTCCGAAAGCGGCAGGCCCGCTCGTAGAGAGAGCGCTGGATCTCCTCAAGGAGTTCCGTCACTCGGTCCTTCAAGCCCTCGTCCGACACGGTGATCTTCTCTCCCGTGTCCCGCCGCACGAGCACCGCCTCACCCTGGCGGAGGTCTCGCGGTCCCACCTCCACCCGGATGGGCACGCCGGCACGTTCCCACTCATTGAACTTCCACCCTGGGGTGTACTCCTCCCGCGTATCGACGCGGTGAGGAATCTCTTTCCCGAGGGAGGCGGCAAGCTGCTGGACGTACTGGAGGACCTCGGCGTGGCCCGTCTGGCCCTTGAAGATGGGGATGAAAACCACCGCCGTCGGTGCCAGTCGGGGCGGGAGGATAAGGCCCTGGTCGTCCCCGTGGGTCATGATGAGGGCGCCGATCATCCGGGTACTCATTCCCCAGCTGGTCGCCCAGACCAGCTCCTGCTCCCCCTGCCGGTTCTGGAAGGTGACGTCGAAGGCCTTGGCGAAATTCTGCCCCAGGAAGTGGGAGGTCCCGGCCTGCAGGGCCTTGCCGTCCTGCATCAGGGCCTCGATGGTGTACGTGCGGACGGCGCCGGCGAACTTCTCCCGTTCGCTCTTCCTACCCGGCACCACGGGGATGGCCCCGTAGTCTTCAGCAAAGGTGCGGTAGACGTCCAGGATTCGGAAGGTCTCTTCCTCGGCCTCCCCGGCGCTCGCATGGGCGGTGTGACCTTCTTGCCAGAGAAACTCCGTCGTCCGAAGAAAGAGGCGGGTCCGCAGCTCCCAGCGAAGCACGTTACACCACTGGTTGATGAGGATCGGCAGATCACGGTAGGACATGATCCACTTCTTGTACATACTCCAGATGATGGTCTCCGACGTGGGCCGGATCACCAGGCGCTCCTCGAGCTGCTTGCCGCCGCCATGGGTCACCACCGCGCATTCCGGCGCGAACCCCTCCACATGCTCGGCTTCCTTCTGCAGGAAACTCTCAGGAATGAGAAGGGGGAAGTAGGCGTTCTCGTGTCCCGTCTCCTTGAACATCCGGTCCAAGCAGGACTGCATTCGCTCCCAGAGCGCATAGCCGTTGGGCCTGATCACCATGCAGCCCTTGACAGGGGCATAGTCCGCCAGGCGGGCCCCGGCGATGACATCGGTATACCACCGGGAAAAATCCTCATCTCGTCGCGTGATGCCTCTCTTCATGCAATCGCCCTCACGTCAGGGTTCGAGTCGTTCAAGTCGCTCGACCGTCCTGCTCCGCCGGATTCGTTGAGCTCGCAATAGGGACCAGGGATCAGCGGTTGGGGGCTCAGGGGTCACCTTTATTCCCTGCGCCTCACGCCCCTCTTCCTCACTGCCAGCTGCTCCCGGCTTCAGGCCGGTACGGAGACCGGCCCTACGTGCCACCTCGCGCCTTTCTCTTTGAGATCTGTAGGGCGGGTCTCTGTACCCGCCTCGCGTTCGCTCCCCGCTGCCTGCCGTCCTTCGCTAAACCTTCTCGCCGAGCAAAAGCGAGATCTCCTTCAGCAGCCGGGGCATGAGCTCTTCTTCGGGCACCTTGTCGATGACCTCGCCTTTGCGAAAGAGAATCCCCTGCCCTCTGCCGCCGGCGATGCCCACGTCGGCGTCCTTCGCTTCCCCCGGGCCATTCACCACGCAACCCATGATGGCCACCCTCAACGGGGTCTTCACCTTGAGTAAGCGGCTTTCCACCGCCTGGGCCAACCCGATCAGGTCGATCTCGCACCGGCCGCAGGTGGGACAGGAGATCACCTCGATGCCTCGCTCCCTGAGCTCGAGCGCCCGGAGGATCTCATAGGCAACCCGCACCTCATCGGTCGGATCGCTGGTAAGGGAGACGCGCACCGTGTCCCCGATCCCCTCAGCCAGCAGGATGCCGATACCGAGAGCCGACTTGACCGTGCCGCTCACCAGGGTTCCCGCCTCGGTCACCCCGAGGTGGAGCGGGTAGTCCACCTTGTCCGCGAGGATCCGGTACGCCGCCACCATGTCCAGGACATGGGAGGACTTGAGCGAGATCTTGATCTCGTGGAAGCTCAGGCATTCCAGGAGGCGAATCTGGCGAAGGGCGCTCTCCACCATGGCCTCCGGCGTGGGGCCGCCGTACCGGCTGAGGAGATCCTTGTCCAGAGAGCCCGAATTTACGCCGATCCGGATGGGCACCCGGCGCTCCGCCGCTGCTCGCACCACGCGGCTCACCGCCCGTTCGCCGCCGATGTTTCCCGGATTCAGGCGCAAACCATCCACGCCGGCAGCAAGGGAGCCGAGAGCAAGGCGATGATCGAAGTGGATGTCGGCGATGATGGGGATGGACGACTCCCCCTTGATCGCCTCGAGCGCCTTCACCGCCCGCTGGTCCAGCACGGCGAGGCGAACGAGCTCACAGCCGGCCTCGGCGAGGCGACTGATCTGGGCCAGGGTAGCCCCCACATCCCGGGTGTCGGTGTTGCACATGGATTGCACCACAATCGGTGAATCGCCGCCGACCGGGATGTTTCCCACCCGAATCTGTCTGCTCTTCCGCCTGGAAATCTTCATCGGGCTATCGATATCCTTGCCGGCTCTAGAAAAACCCTACTCATGGTTAGGCCGGCGTCACCCGAGAGCTCTTGTGCGAGCAACAGATGTGCCATAGGGTTCTTCAACGACTTGCTACAGAGCACTTACGTCGATGCTGCGGATAAAGGTCTTCACACCCTCCATCCACCGATTCAGCCTACACTCTTCGTCGCCCGGTGCGCAGGGCTTGACCGCGGCGCTGTCGGCACATTCCACCCCGATCACCTTGCCCGTTTGATCTTTCACCTCGCGCTTGAACGGGCACTCGTCCAGGTGCACCGAGGCACGGCCTCTCACCTGACCGCCGCTCTCTTCCACCTCTTCTCTCGGTGCGACAAAGGGCAGCCTTTTCGCGGTCCAGTCACCCATGATTCACCTCCGTGCGGCTAACCAGTCGATTCTAACCGGGATGTTTCTTCGAACGCAAGATTTATTCCGCGATTTCCGCAGGCTAGCCCATCAGCCTCAATAGGCCCTGCCGTCGACCCGATCCTCGAGGAGACGGAAGTCCTCCACCCCTCTGGCAAAGACCCCCAGGTTGCCCAGTCTCACCTGGGTGAGCCCCGCCTCTCTCGCCGCCTCATAGGCCCGGATCATTTCCTCCACGCTCGGGGGCCGGATCTCGCGCATCTCGTATTCGGGGAAGAAGGCGAGCACGGTAAACGGTATGTGGGGGTCGACCGCCGCCAGGAGTGCGGCGATCCGGCCCAGTTCCTCGGCCTCAACGACCCCTGGGATATACAGGGAAAGCACCTCGACAACAAAGCCCCGCTGCCGCATCTCCTGGGGCAGTCGGAGAATCCAGTCGTTGTCGCATCCGGTGAGCCAGCGGTGTCGCTCCGGGTCCTCAGCCTTGATATCGAGCCAGAATGCGTCCACCCCACTCGCCTGGTACAGATCCAGGTGCCCGCGGGTCAGCCCGTAACCGTTGGTCTCGAGGAGAAACCACAGGCGCGTCTCCGCCTTGATGAGCTCGGCGCACTCGGCGTAGAAGTCGGGGCGGCAGGTGAGATCGCCGCCGGTGAAGGCGACGATGTTCCGCGCCGGTCCAAATCCTTGGGGACTCAGGGTGATCTGCCCCGGCTCGAGGATCCCCGGACACCGAGGGGATCGCTCGCCGGTGAGGACACAGGCGCCGCAGCATTGACAGGTGTCGTGGGCGTGCCAGGCGGTCGCCCGCTCTCGGGGCTCCACCAGGGTCACCTCGTTCTCGTAGGCCCTCGCTGCGCGAACGATATCGACCGGAGTGAGCCATTCACCTTTCGCCACCTTGCTGAAGTACCAGGAGTGACATTTGCGACAGGAGAAGTTGCAGCCGGACTGGTATATGGAGAGGTAGTTTTCGGGCCGGGACAGATGGGCACTTGCAATCAGTCGCTGCCAGCGCCCATCCTCGAAGCGAAGGGTCGCCTCGCAGGCGGGGAGGAAATCGACCCCGGCCTCCACCTGGCAGCTCCCAGGCTTGTAGCCCTGCCGGACAAGGGGACAGGTCTTGCTCACATACCTTTTCATGGCGGGTCGCTCCAACAGCTGGCAGGTTGGGTCCCCCTCGCGGAGCAGGCCGGCGCCAGGGCAGGGTGGTCTTCGGCGCAAAGCGCATCCGGAGCCTCTACCTTCCCTCGGTGACTGAGGGGAGGTAGAGGC
>Ga0209253_10001485_pt1 | contig 20568 bp, 19 predicted proteins | sample FrelakmetBRP12BR_FD_187145 | JGI IMG/M metagenome (GOLD analysis project Ga0209253, IMG submission 187145) | Freshwater lake sediment microbial communities from the University of Notre Dame, USA, for methane emissions studies - BRP12 BR (SPAdes)... | ecosystem: Environmental > Aquatic >...
CGCCGACGAGGAGCGCCGCGAGCAGCTCGCCGCCGCCGCTCCACAGCCACCCCGCGAGCCCCGCCACGCCGCCCAGCAACGTGAACGTGCGCACGCCGCCGAAGCGCGCGCGCGGTCCGCTGGCGTGTCCGGACCATTGGCGCTCGACCCCGACCGCCGCGCCGCCCAGCGCCGCCGCCGCGATGCGGAGCGCCGCCTCCACGTCCGGCGTCATCGCCCGCCCTCAGGCCCACCCGGCGAGGAAGATCACGATCTCGAGCGCGATCAGGACGATGATGGTGACCTCGAGCGCCTCGGCGCGCGCCGTGGAGACGCGGTCGAGCAGGACCCCGTAGAGCCGGTCCAGCACCTCGAGCTTGCGGCTCACGCTGTCGGTCCAGGCCCGGAGGGCGAGGCGCTGCGCCGTGCGGCCGTAGATCTTCGCCAGGTAGAGATCGCCGGAGAGCTTGAGCGCGTTGCCGAGGCGCTCGACGATGGTGGCGACGTCGACGCGGATGTGGGCCAGCTCGTCGAGGGCGCGGCGGTAGGGCCGGTTCACCAGCGGCAGCGCGCTGGCGCGGGCGGCGGTGAGCCCGTACGCCTCGCCGACGCGGCGGTCGAGCACCCGGTCGTAGTAGCGCAGCTCGACGAGCTGCACGTTCAGGTACTCGAGCACGTTCACGGTGTCGGCGTAGTCCGTGTCGTCCACCACCAGGGCGACGTTCCACTCGGTGATCACCAGGTCGTCGGCGTAGTACGAGAGCCGGGTGGCGAGGACCTCCGCGGTCTCGTCGTCGGAGAGCGGCGCGGGGTCGCAGCGCAGCGCCGAGGCCAGCGTGTGGCCCTCGCGCGCGAGCAGCTCGGGGATGGTGACGGGCGGGTCGACGCGGTCGACCTGCACGACGTAGTAGTCCTCGACGATCGGGTCGCGGCCGGGCTTCGCGACGGCGGGACGGATGCGCGCCTCCAGCCGGTCGAGGAGCGTGCGCGCCGCGTCCTCGAGCGGCCCGGCCGAGGCGAGCGTGGCCGTGAGCGAGGGGAGCGCCGAGAGCGCGCACGCGAGCGGCGTTTGCAGGACGATGGTGACCGCGCCGATCTCGTGGATGCGCGCGCTGGCCACGGCCGCGATGGGCGCGTCGCCGACCCGCACCGTGCACTCCCCGAGCGGCACGGCGAGCGGCGGCGCGGCGTAGGCCAGGTGCGCGGGCGCCGGCCGCCGGCGCTCGAGATCCCGCGTCTCGCCGGCCGCGAGCAGCGCGCGGGCGCGGGCGAGGTCGATCTCGTAGCCGATGTCGAACGAGAACAGGCCGATGAGCTGCCCCGTGAGCCGCACCGCGGGCCACGTCTCGCACACTGGCGGGCGGAACGCGAGGTCGCTATCGGGGCCCGATGCGCGCGATGCAGGTCGAGCGGCCGGGGAGCGGGCGGGTGGTCGAGGCCGAGGTGCCCGTGCCGGCGCCGGGGGCGGGGCAGGTGCGCGTGCGCGTGCGCGCGTGCGGGGTGTGCCGGACCGACCTGCACGTGGTCGACGGCGAGCTCCCGGGCTCGAAGCCGCTGGTGGTCCCGGGGCACGAGATCGTCGGCGTGGTCGACGCGCTCGGCCCGGACGTGCGCGCGCCGGCGGCGGGGACGCGTGTCGGGATCCCCTGGCTCGGCTGGTCGTGCGGGACGTGCGCCTTCTGCGCCGCAGGCCGCGAGAACCTGTGCGGCGCTGCGCGCTTCACCGGACACCAGCTCGACGGCGGCTACGCCGAGTACGCCGTGGCCGACGCGCGCTTCTGCTTCCCGCTCCCCGACGCGTACGGCGACGCGGAGGCGGCGCCGCTCCTGTGCGCGGGGCTGATCGGCCACCGCAGCTACCGCATGGCGGGCGAGGGCCTGCGGCTCGGCCTCTACGGGTTCGGCGCCGCCGCGCACCTGGTGGCGCAGGTGGCGGTCTGGGACGGGCGGCGCGTGTTCGCCTTCACGCGGCCGGGTGACGCGGCGGCGCAGGCGTTCGCGCGCGACCTGGGCTGCGCCTGGGCCGGCGCCTCGGGCGAGGCGCCGCCCGAGCCCCTCGACGCCGCCATCATCTTCGCGGCGCACGGGCCGCTGGTGCCGGAGGCGCTGCGGCGCACGGAGCGGGGCGGCACGGTGGTGTGCGCCGGCATCCACATGTCGGACATCCCGGCCTTCCCCTACGCGCTGCTCTGGGGGGAGCGCGCCGTGCGCTCGGTCGCCAACCTGACGCGCGCGGACGCCCGGGACTTCCTGGCGCTCGCGCCGCGCGTGCCGGTGCGCACGCACGTCACCACCTACCCGCTCGCGCAGGCGAACCGCGCCCTCGACGACCTGCGCGCCGGGCGCTTCAGCGGCGCGGCGGTGCTGATCCCGTGACGAACGCGCATCAGAAGCCGAAGCGCACCAGGTCCGGCTGCGCCTCGGCGTAGGCGCGCGCGAAGTCGAGCTGCGCCTGGCTCTGCGCGTGGATCTCGAGCAGCGGCTCGCCCCGCGCGACCACGTCGCCCACCGTGCGCCGCAGCCGCACCCCCGCCGCCACGTTCGCGGGCGCGCCCGCCCGCTTCGCCACCCGCGCGATCTCCCAGGCGTGGATCTCGCGGATGCGGCCGTCGCCGGGGGCGGCGACGACGTCCCGGAACGGCGCCTCGGGGGGAAAGGGCTTGCGGCCCTGCGCCGTGACGATGCGCTCGAAGGCGCGCCACGCCTCGCCCGAGTCGAGGGTCTGCTGGGCGGCGCGGTAGCCGCCGGCGGGCGTGACCGCGCCGACGAGCTCGAGCAGCCGCCCGGCGAGGAAGAGCGACTTCTCGCGCAGGTCGGCGGGCGCCCCGGGCTCGCCGCGCAGCACGGCGAGCACGTCCAGCGCCTCGAGCCGCGGCCCGATGCCGAAGCCGATCGGCCCCCGCGCCTCCGTGCACACCACCTCGAGCGTGAGCCCGATGCGCGCCGCCACGGCGCGGAAGAGGGCGGCGAGCCGCTCGGCGTCGGCCATCGTGCGCACCTTCGCCGTCGGCCCGACGGGGATGTCGATGAGCGTGTGCGTGGCGCCCGCCGTCTTCTTCTTGGACAGGATCGAGGCCACCATCTGCGACTCGGTGTCGATCTCCATGGGGCGCTCCACGGTGATCAGGATGTCGTCGGCGGGCGCCAGGTCGAGGGCGCCCCCCCAGGCGATGCAGGCTCCCGCCTGCGCCACCACCTCGTGCAGCCGCGCCGGCGGCAGCGCGACCTCGGCGAGCACGGCCATGGTGTCGGCGGTGCCGGCTGGGCTGGTGATGGCGCGCGACGACGTCTTCGGCACGCGCAGCCCGAGCGCGGCCAGGATCGGCACCAGGACCATCGTGGTGCGGTTGCCCGGAATGCCGCCGATGCAGTGCTTGTCGGCCACCGGCCCGGGACCGAAGTCGAGCCGCGAGCCGGCCGCGACCATGGCCTCGGTGAAGGCCACGATCTCGTCCAGGTCGAGCGTGCGCAGCGCGCAGGCCAGCACGAACATGGCGAGCTCGAGCCGCGAGTAGCGGTTGCGGGTGACGTCGGCCAGGACGGCGTCGAAGGCGGCGCGGTCGAGCCGCCCGCCGGCCAGCTTGGTGCGCACGTGGTCGAGGCTGCGGGGCGTGGCGGCGATGGTCGCGCGCACGGCGCTGCCCTCGGGGAGCCCGAGGTCGCGGAAGGCGACGTCGGAGAGGCCGATCTCGTCCGGCGCGACCAGCGCATCGTGGCAGAAGTTGAGGACGCCGATGATCTCGCGCGGCGCGGCCGTGACCGGGTCCTCGCCGACGACGTAGACGCGGTCGAGCGGGTTGAAGCCGAGGTTGCCGTCGCGCACGGTCGCCGCGTGCACCATCACCACGTGCTCGCGCAGCGTGTCGATGCGCAGGTGCCGGAGGCGGAAGACGCCGGCCCCGGCGGGCCCGGGGTGCCGCGCCGGCGCCGTCATCGTCCCGCGCCCGCCGGGAGCGTGACCGAGAAGGCGGTGCGCTCCGCGCTGCTGTCGAGCGCGATCCGGCCGCCCATGCGCTCGACGGCCAGCTTGCAGAACGGCAGGCCGAGCCCGGTGTCGGAGGCCGGCTCGTCGCTCGGCGAGCGGCGCGCGGTGCGGAACTTCTCGAAGATCAGGGTGCGGTCCTCGGGGGCGATGCCGTGGCCGTAGTCGATCACGCTCAGCGTGACCTCGTCCGGCGCCGGCCCGCCGGCGACCGTGAGGCGGACGTCGCGGCTGCCGCTGTGGCGCAGCGCGTTCACGACCAGGTTGATGAGCACCCGCTTGAGCAGCGCGCGATCCGCCAGCGCGACGGCGGCGTCCGGCGCCACCTCGAGCCGCACCGCCCGGCTCGCCTGCTCCGCGATCGGCTGGTACTCGGCCATCACCTCCTCGGCCAGCTCGCGCAGCGCCACCGCCTCCTGCACGACGGGCATCTTCCCCTCCTCGATCTTGCTGATCTCGAGCAGGTTCTGGATGAGCCGCATCATCTCCCGGCAGGTGCGGTCGATCTGCTCGAGATGGTGGCGCTGGCGCTCGGGGAGGCTGCCGCCCTTGCGCAGGACGAGCTGCACGAGCATCGCGATCCCGCTGACGGGGTTCTTGAGGTCGTGGACGACCATGCGCGTGAGGTCGTCCTTCAGGTGCTCGACCTCGGCCTGCGCGGCCAGCGCCTCTTCGGCCACCTGCGCGGCCTGCTCGAGATCCCGCGCCACGTGCCGCGCGACGTAGCCGCTCTCGATGTAGCTCCGCATCGCGAGCGACATGTCGAGGAAGACCGCCTTGATCAGCGCCTCGAGGGTCGGCAGCACCGAGCGGCCGTCGCCGCTCGCCTCCACCAGCGCGCGCAGCGCGAGGCGCAGCAGCAGCGCGAACCCGCCCATGTACCAGACCGGGGCGACGCCCATGCGCTGGTGCGCGTCGCCGACGCGCAGCCGGCCGGCGACGTAGGCGGCGTCGAAGCGGCCCTCGGTCAGCTCGAGCAGGTAGCGGCGCTGGATGCCGGTGAGGCGCTCGAGCCGCCCGGGCTCGGCCTGCAGCAGCGCCGCCAGCGGCGGAAAGCGCAGCAGGTGCTGGTAGAACTCGGCGACGATGTCGTCGACGCGCGCGCCGGCGACCGGAGCGAACGCGCGCAGCGCCGCCAGGTCGTCGGGGCCGAGGTCGAACCAGGCGAGCCGGTCCGCGGCCGCGGGGTCATTCGAGCGGGATGCCGAGCTCATTCATCTTCCGGTAGAGCGAGGAGAGCGACAGGCCGAGCCGGTCGGCCGCCTGGCGCTTGTCGTTGCTGGTGCGCCGCAGGACCGTCTCGATGTGGATGCGCTCGTAGGCGCGCAGCGCGTCGCGGAGGTCGTCGCCCACCGGCGGCATCGGCTGGTCGCCCTCGCGCAGCCCGCGTGGCAGGTCGGGTACGGTGATCCACTCGCCGTTGCCGAGGATCATGGCGTGCTCGATGACGTTGTCGAGCTCGCGCACGTTGCCGCGCCACGGCTGCGCCATCAGCAGCTTGAGGGTCGCGTTGTCGACGCCCTTGTAGGCGCGCTTCATCTCGCGGTTGTGCCGGCGCACGAGGTGCTCGACCAGCTGGGGGATGTCCTCGCGGCGGTCGCGCAGCGGCGGGAGGTGGATCTCGACGACCGCCAGCCGGTAGTAGAGGTCCTCGCGGAAGCCGCCCTCGTCCACCATGATCTTCAGCTCGCGGTTGGTGGCGGCGATCAGGCGGACCTCCACCGTGATCGGCTGCGTGCTGCCGACGGGCAGGATCTCCTTCGCCTCGATCGCGCGCAGCAGCTTCGACTGCAGGCCGATGGGCAGATCGCCGATCTCGTCGAGGAAGATCGTCCCGCTGCGAGCCCGGGCGAACAGGCCCTCCTGCGTCGTCACCGCGCCGGTGAAGGCGCCGCGCACGTGCCCGAACAGCTGGCTCTCGAGCAGCGACTCGGGGATGGCGGCGCAGTTGATCGGCAGGAAGAGCCGGCCGGTCGCCTGGCTGTAGTGGTGGATGGCGCGGGCGACGACCTCCTTGCCGGTGCCGCTCTCGCCCGTGAGCAGCACCGTGGTGCTCGTCGGCGCGACCTTGCGGATCAGCTCGAACACCTCCTGCATGCTGGCGTTCTTGCCGACCATCTGCTCGAAGTCGTAGTGCTGGTCGACCTCGCGCCGGAGCATCTGCGCCTGCCAGGTGAGCTCGCGGTGCTCGAGCAGGCGCGCCACCTTGGCGAGCACGTCGTCGAAGATGATCGGCTTCAGGATGTAGTCGGCGGCGCCCATGCGCAGCGCCTCGACCGCGGTCTCGACGCTGCCGTGCGCGGTCATGACCAGGGTCACGCTCTGCGGCGACAGCTCGCGCGCCTTGCGCATGACCGTCAGCCCGTCCGCGCCCGGCATGCGCAGGTCGGTGATGATGATGGCGAAGTCGTGCTTGTCCAGTGCCTCGAGGGCCTGGCTGCCGTCGACCGCCGTCTCGATCTGGTAGCCGGCGTCGCGCAGCACCTCCGCGAGGCTGTCGCGGACGCCGGGCTCGTCGTCCGCGACCAGGATCGCTTCGGACATCGTGCGTCACCTAACCAACTCCGCCGGGGGGATGCAACGCGCGGCCGGCGGTCGTGGAGGGACTCAGCCGCCAGTGCCGCGGCCGGCCGCGCGCCGGCTCCGGGGCCCCGCCCCCGGGCGGGCCCTGGAGGGTTTCGGCCGTACGGTGAGCACCGGCACGGGCGAGTGGCGCACGACCTTCTCGGCGACGCTGCCGATCAGCAGGTGCGCGAGCCCGGTGCGCCCCGCCGTCGCCATCACCACGGCGTCCGCGCGCCGGGCGGCATCGAGGATGCAGCGGGCGGGATCGCCCACCTCGACGGCCACCTTGACGGGCGGCGCGTCCTCCCCGAGCACCCTCGTCACCAGCCGCTCGAGCCGGCGGCGTTGCTCGGGCACGAAGCTGGCCGGCGGCGGCAGCTGGTCGGCGCCGAGGCCGAGGGGCAGATCCGCGGGCACGTAGAAGGGCACGATCACGTGCAGGACGGTGAGCGTACCGCCGTGCGTGCTGGCGAGGGCGGCGGCCATGCGGAGCGCCTGGGTCGCCGGCGCAGAGAAGTCGTGGGGCACCAGGATGCGGCGGAAGGAGGAAGCCATGGCGCGGATCAAACCCCTGTCCGCTGCCGCCTGCAACTCGGGCCGCGGCACCCGGGCCGCGGGCACTCGACACGCCGCCGGGCCTGCGTTAGAGGGCGCCGTGGCCGGACATCGGCACACCGTGCTGGTGGTGGACGACGACCGCGACACGCGGGAGGCCCTGGCCACCTATCTGCGTGGCGAAGGGTGCCTGGTGGTCGAGGCGGCCGACGGCGAGCAGGCGCTCAGCTGGCTCAGCAGGGGGATCGATCCCTGCCTGGTGCTGCTCGACCTGCTGATGCCCGGGGTCGACGGCTGGCGCTTCCGCGCCATCCAGCGCGACAACCCCGGCGTGGCCGGGATCCCGGTGGCGGTGATCTCGGGGGCGGCGGCCGAGCCGGAGGTCGGGCCGGGCCGGTTCGCGCAGGCCTATCTCCCCAAGCCGATCGACTTCGAGCAGCTCCTCGGCGTGGTGAGCGAGTGGTGTCCCCACGGGCCGCGTCGCACCGGCGTGTCGACCTGAACGCGGGGCTGAGCGCCGCGGCGCTCACTCCGCCCGCAGCGCCTCGATGGGGTCGAGCCGTGCGGCGCGCCGCGCCGGGAGCACGCCCGAGACCAGACCCACCACGAGGCTGGTCGCCAGGGCGGCCGCCACGAACCCGAGCGGCGTCTCGACGGGGAGGCCGGGGACGGCCCAGCGGATCGCCATCCCGACGCCGAGCCCGAGCCCGACGCCGGCGGCACCGCCGAGCAGCGCGATCGCCGCGGCCTCGACCAGGAAGAGGGCGCCGACCTGCCCGCCGCTGGCGCCGACGGCGCGCACCAGCCCGATCTCCTGCGTGCGCTCGCGCACGGTGATCCACATCATGGTGAGGATGCCGATCGCGCCCACGACCAGCGAGATGCCGGCGATCGCCCCGACGGCCATGGTCACCATGTCCATGATGTTGCCGAAGACCTCGAGCATCGCCTCCTGGGTCGTGACCGTGAAGTCCTCCTCGCCGCCGTGGCGCGCCGTGAGCACCCGGGTGATCTCGGCCGCGATGCGCGCGGTGGCCTCGGCCGAGGCGTAGGTCACGTCGATCTCGCCCAGGTCTTGCTGGTTGAAGAGCTGCAGCGCGGTCGCGACCGGGACGTAGACGGAATCGTCGAGATCGAAGCCGAGCATCTGGCCCTTCGGCTCCATCACGCCGACCACCCGGAAGCGCCGGCCGCCGATGCGCACCGCGGTGCCGAGCGGGTTCGCGTCGGCGAAGACCTCGCGGGCCAGCTTGGGACCGAGGACGGCGAGGGGGGCGCCACGGCGGGGGTCGCCGGACGGCCACATGCTGCCCACGCGCACGTGGAAGCGCCACACCGTCTCGATGTCCGGCGTGACGCCGTACACCGTGACGTTGCGTCCGCGCTCGGCCGCCTCGACCCGCGCCGTGCCGAAGGCCGCCGGCACCACCCGCTCGACCCCGGGGATGCGGGCGAGCGCCATCGCGTCGTCGACGGTGAGGTGCCGCGTCGTCCCGCCGAACACGCCCGGCATCCCCGAGGTCTTCGCCTTGCCGGGGTGGATGGCGATGATGTTGGTGCCGAACTGCGCGAACTGGGCCACGATGTAGCGGCGCGTGCCCTCGCCGATCGAGGTGAGGACGATGACCGCGGCCACGCCGATGGCGATGCCGAGCATCGACAGCAGCGAACGCAGCCGGTGGCTGGCGAGCGCGCTCAGGGCGAGACGGGCGAGGTCGGCCATCGCTCAGCGCCCCCCGAGCGCGGTCACGGGATCGAGGCGGGCTGCCCGGCGCGCGGGGACGAGCCCGAAGACCAGGCCGACGACCACGGCGAGGCCGAGCGCGCTCGGCGGCGCCCACGCCGGCGGCCGCGCGGGCAGGGCGGGGTAGGCGGCGATCAGGGCGGCGACGCCGAGCCCGCCGGCGGCGAGGCCGATGACGCCCCCCGCCAGCGAGAGGAGCGCCGCCTCGGTGAGGAATACGCCCGCGACCTGGCCGCGGCCGACGCCGACGGCGCGCAGCAGCCCGACCTCGGCGGTCCGCTCCGCCACGGACACGAGCATGACGTTCATGATGCCGATGCCCGCGACCGCCAGCGAGATGCCGGCGATCGCCGCGACCGCCAGCGTGAGCGCGCGCAGGATGCTCGAGAAGGACGCCATCACCGCGTCCTGGGTGATCACGGTGACGTCCTCCTCGCCGTGGCGCTCGCGGATCACGTCGACGACCGCCTGCTTGGCGCGCGCGAGGTCGGCGTGCGCGTGCACGTCGATCAGGATGCGGAACAGCGAGCGGCGGTTGAAGAGCCGCATGGCGCGCGACACCGGGATCACCACCACCTCGTCGAGGTCCATGCCGAGCTGCGTGCCGCGCGGGGCGAGGACCCCGATCACGCGCGCGCGTGCGCTGCCGATGCGGATGACGCCGCCGAGCGGGTCCGCGGCCGGGAACAGCTCGCGCGCGACCGCGGCGCCGAGGACCGCGACGGCGAGCCCGCGGTGCACGTCGCCGGGCGGGAGGAAGCGTCCGCGGCTGAGGGTCAGGCGCCGCACCTCGAGGAACTCGCTGGTCGCCCCGGCGACGACGACCTGGCGGCGGCGCTCGCCGTGCGCCACCGTCTCGGTCGCCATGGTCATGGGCGCCACCCGCCGCGCCGCCGGCACCCCGCGGCGCACCGCCTCGGCATCGGCGAGCGTGAGGTCCTCGGTGGTGACGCTGACGAAGGCGGCGGCGCCCGTGGTCTCGGTCTTCCCGGGGATGACGGCGAGCAGCGTCGAGCCCAGGCTCTCGAACTCGCTGACGACGTAGCGGCGCGCGCCCTCGCCGAGCGCGGTGAGGACGACGACGGTGGCCACGCCGATGGCGACCGCGAGCAGCGTGAGCCCGGTCCGCACCCGGTGGCCGCGCAGCGCGCGGATGGCGAAGGCGAGGCCGTCGGCGAGGCTCACGCGCTCGCTCCCGGCCCGGCGCCCACCTCGTCCGGGCCGAGCCGGCGCACGATGCCGCCGTCGACCATCAGCAGCACGCGCTCGGCGCGGCGGGCCACGCTGGGGTCGTGGGTCACGACCACCAGGGTCAGCCCGGCCTCGTGCAGGCGGCCGAGCAGGTCGAGCACCTGGCGGCCGGAGCTGGTGTCGAGGTTGCCGGTGGGCTCGTCGGCGAGCAGCAGCCGCGGCCGCATCACCATGGCACGCGCGATCGCGACCCGCTGCCGCTCGCCGCCCGAGAGCTGCTCGGGCCGGTGATCGGCGCGGGGGTCGAGCCCGACGGCGGCGAGCCCCTCGGCCACCCGCTCGCGCCGCTCGGCGCGCGGCACGCCGGCGAACACCATGGGCAGCTCCACGTTCTCGGCGGCCGTCAGCCGGGGCACCAGGTGGAAGGACTGGAAGACGAAGCCGATCAGGTGGCGGCGGACCTGGGTCAGCGCCGCGTCGTCGAGGCCGCTCACCTCGCGGCCGTCGAGGACATAGGTGCCGGCGGTCGGCCGGTCGAGGCAGCCGATCACGTTGAGCAGCGTCGACTTCCCGGAGCCCGACGGCCCCATGAGGGCCACGTGCTCGCCGGGGCGGACGTGCTCGCTGACGTCGGCGAGCGCCTGCACGACCGTGTCCCCGACCACGAACGTCCGCGAAACGTGCTCGAGGCGGATCACGAACGGCGGTCCTGCGCGACGGTCACGCGCGCACCCGCCCGGACCTCGGCGCGGTCGAGCGAGACCACGACGCGGTCGCCCGCGGCGAGACCGCCGCGCACCTCGGTGAGGTCCCAGTTGCGCAAGCCGGTCTCGACGCTGCGCTCGACCAGGCGGTCGTCCTCGACGACCAGGACCTTGTCGCCGGAGAGCAGCGCCGAGGTCGGGATGCGCAGCACGTCGTCGCGCGTGTCGAGGATCACCTCCACGTCGGCCGAGGTGCCGGGCAGCAGCGTGGTGGCGAAGGCCTGATCGTCCAGCTCGACCTCGATCTCGACGGTGCGGTTCTGCTCCTCGAGGTCGAGCACGTAGGGCGCGACGCGCACGACGTGGGCGGGCGGGTGGCGGCCGGGATGCGAGTCCACGGACGCGCGTGCCCCCAGGCCGGGGCGCAGCCGTGCGGCGTCCACCTCGTCCATCGGCGCGCTCACGTAGATCGAGGAGGGGTCGATGACGTCCATCACCGCCGGCACCTGGATCACCGGCGGCGAGGGCGTCGTCCACTCGCCGACCTCGATCGACAGCTCGGCGACCACGCCGTCGAAGGGCGCGCGCATCACCATGTAGTCGAGCTGGCGCTCGGCCAGCTCGATGGCCGCGCGCGCGCGCTGCTCGCCGGCCAGGGCCGCGTCGCAGCCGGCCGCGGCCACGCGGGCCCCGCTGTCGACCTGGTCGAGGAGGTCGGCGGACACGATGCCCTGCGTGGCCAGGCGGCGGTTCCGCGTCAGCTCGCGGCCGGCGCGGTCGGCGGCGAGGCAGGCGCGCACGCGCTCCGCGGCTGCGGTTTCGAGCTCGCGCCGGGCCAGCTCGAGCCGTGCCCGCGGCACGCTCGCGTCGAGCTCGAGCACCACCTCGCCGGCGCGCACGCGCTCACCCTTGCGCTTCGGGATGGCCACCACGCGGCCGCCCTCCTGGGGCGAGAGCTTCGCGCGCCGCCGCGCCTTCACCGTGCCGGCGCGGGAGTTGCTGACCGTCTGCTCCACGCGCCCGCGCTCGACGGCGACCGCCTGCACGGGGACGGGGTCGGGCGCGAACACGGTGAGCCGCAGCCCCAGCACGGCGAGCGCGACGCCGGCGACGACGCCGGCCCGCACGGCCCAGCGGCGGGTGCTCGGAGCGGGCACGCGGCATGGCTAGCACGTGCGCAGTCCAGGCGGTACGGCGCGTCGTGCTTGCGCTTGCACGGCGGGAGGGCCGCCGGCCCGGGCCGCCCGCCGCGTGCCCGCGGGTCAGCCGTCCCGCCGGCGGTATAGCGAGATGGCGAGGCCAACGCGCTCGGCCGGCCATGGGCGCACCGCCCCGTCGCGGTCGGCCGCGAACGAGCCGACTGCGATCAGCCCGGACGAGGGCGCCACCGGCGCGCCCAGGACGGCGACCCAGCCGCGCTCGTGGATCAGGAGCCGGGCGTCGTCCAGCGGGACCACCGGGACGTCGCCGACGGTTTCGACCACGCACAGGTCGGCCCGGGCGAGCGCCGGATCGGGCTGCCCGCTTTCGACGACGGCCCAGGTGACCCGCGGCGCGCGCAGGCGGGTCGCGGCGAGCATGGCGCGGGCAGGGTGGTCCAGGTGCGCGTGGACGGCGGCGCCGCGGCTGGCCAGGGCGGTGGGGACCTCCAGGTCGTACGCGCCGAAGTGGACGACGATCCCGCCCGGCACGAAGTCGGCGAGCCAGCGGGCGAGCGCGACGCGCTCCCCCGTCTCCGCCGGCGTCTCCAGCGAGAGGGCGTCGGCCGCGAGCCATCGCTCGGCGGCCAGGGCGATGTCCGCCAGCAGGAGGTCGCGCTCGCCGGCGCGCTCGAGCTGCGCGAGCAGATCGGCGAGGCGCGCCGCGTGGGCGATCCCAGGGGTCGGAGGGAGCCCCAGGGCCGAAGGGAGCCCGTGGACCGGGGCCGGCATGCGGGCCGGAGGGGTGAGGGCCATCGCAGCGATGGCGCAGCAAGGCGCGTTCCAGCCTGCCCTGCAGCGGAGCATCGGCCCAGGCTGTGCACGCGCCGCAGGACGCCCGCGACGGTGCGGGGTGCCGTCAGGAATCGGGCCCGCGCGTCAGGGTCCCGTTCCTGGTTCGGGTGCCCATCCGCGCCCGTCCCCGTGGGACGGCACCTCCCTCGCGCCGAACCTCGGAGGAGTGCTAGTTTCGCCTCGTATGGCCGCAGCGGTGGCCTTCGCCGTGGACAGGATGCTGGGCCGGCTCGCCCGCTGGCTGCGCATCCTCGGCCACGACGTCGCCTACGGTCCGCACCTCTCGGGCCGCGCGCTCGCCGCCTGTGCGCGCCGGGACGGACGGCTGCTCCTGACGCGCGACACGCGGCTGGTGCGCGATCCCGACGTGCCGCCGCACGTCTTCGTCACCAGCGACCACTTCCGCGAGCAGCTCGCGCAGGTGGCGGCGGCGGTGCCGCTGGGCGCGGCCTTCCTCGGGCGCTGCCTGGACTGCAACCGCCCGCTCGAGCGGGCCGCCAAGGAGGCCGTGCGCGACCGTGTGCCGCCCTACGTCTTCGCCACGCAGGAGGTCTTCCACCGTTGCCCGCGCTGCGGCCGGCTCTACTGGGCGGCGACGCACAGGACGCGGATGCTGGCCGAGCTGGACGCGCTCGGCCTCGGGGGCGCCGCCGCGGAGCACGCCGATGCCTGAGGGACCGATTCCGGTCGGGCACTGCGGCCGCTGCGGTCGCGAGGTCCTGGCCGTCCTGGTGGCGGGCGGTGCGCTCGACGAGGAGCGGCGGGCCTGCGCGCACTGCGAGGCCGCGCTCGATCCGGCGGCACTGCGCTGGCTCGACGAGGTAGATCTTGACGCGGTGGGCTATGCGGCGTACGCGGAAGCCGAGGGCTGCGGGCGCCCCGACTGCGGTGGCGGCCGGTGCGGCCGGGGCGGGTGAGCGACCAGGGACGACCGCCGGCGGCGACGAGGCGCGCCGGCCGAACAGGAGGGTTGGGTACATGAAGGAGCGAGTTCGCGAGATCCTGAGCTGGTACGGCAGCGACAACCCGGGAGTGCTGACCAATCTGGCTCGAATGCTGAATCATGGACGGCTGGGCGGCACCGGAAAGTTCGTGATCCTCCCCGTCGACCAGGGCTTCGAGCACGGTCCGGCGCGCTCCTTCGCGGCGAATGCCCCGGGCTACGACCCGCGCTACCACTTCGAGCTCGGCATCGCGGCGGGCTGCAACGCCTACGCGGCGCCGCTCGGCTTCCTCGAGGCGGGCGCGGCCGAGTTCGCGGGAGAGATCCCGCTCATCCTGAAGCTCAACAGCTCCGACTCGCTGCTCGGCGGCGGCGATCCGTGCCCGGCGATCACCGGCAGCGTCGACGAGGCGCTCAGGCTCGGCTGCGTCGCGATCGGCTACACGATCTACCCCGGCTCGGCCTTCCGGAACACCATGTACGAGGACCTGCGCGAGCTCACCGAGGAGGCGAAGGCCAAGGGCGTCGCCGTGGTCGTGTGGAGCTACCCGCGGGGCGGGGGACTCTCCAAGCAGGGCGAGACCGCGATCGACGTGGCGGCCTATGCGGCCCAGATCGCCTGCCAGCTCGGCGCGCACATCGTGAAGGTGAAGCCGCCCACGACCCACATCGAGCAGGACGCGGCCAAGAAGGTCTACGAGAAGGAGCGCATCCCGATCGGGACGCTGGCGGAGCGCGTGCGCCACGTGGTGCAGAGCGCGTTCAACGGCCGCCGTATCGTCATCTTCTCGGGCGGCGAGGCGAAGACGGACGAGGCGGTGTTCGAGGAGGTGCGCGGCATCCGCGACGGCGGCGGATCCGGCTCGATCATCGGCCGCAACTCGTTCCAGCGGCCGAAGGACACCGCCATCACGTTCCTGCACACGGTCATGGACATCTACGGAGGTGCGATCAAGTGAGCGCGACACCAGCTGGTGGGAGGAGCGGCCGCATGGGGCTCGACTCGGTGTCGCGCGACTTCCTGCGCGTCGCCGAGGACGCGGCGGTCGATGCGGCCCGCACCATGGGCCAGGGCAGGCGCAAGCACTCCGACCACGTCGCCGTCGAGGCGATGCGGAAGGCGATGGACCCGCTGCCGATCCGCGGCACGGTGACCATCGGCGAGGGTGAGCGCGACGAGGCGCCGATGCTCTACGTCGGCGAGAAGGTCGGGCGCTGGGGCGACGACGACCTCGAGGTCGACATCGCCGTCGACCCGCTCGAGGGCACCAACCTGTGCGCCACGGGCGCTCCGGGGGCGATCGCGGTGCTCGCCGCGGCGAACCGCGGCGGGCTGCTGCACGCGCCCGACTGCTACATGGAGAAGATCATCGTCGGGCCGCGGGCGCGCGACCACGTCGACATCAACGCGCCGGTGGCCGACAACCTGAAGGCGATCGCGAAGGCGCTCAACCGCGACGTCGAGGACCTGGTCGTCATCGTCCTCGAGCGCGAGCGGCACGAGAAGCTCGTCGCCGACATCCGGGCCGCCGGCGGGCGCATCAAGCTGATCGGCGACGGCGACCTGTCGGCGGGCATCTCGGCTGCGGTGCACGGGACCAACGTCCACGCGGTGATGGGCATCGGCGGCGCGCCGGAGGGCGTGCTGACCGCGGCCGCGCTGCGCTGCCTGAACGGTGGCGTGCAGGCGAAGCTCGTGCCGGCCCGGGCCGGGCAGGAGGAACGGCTCAAGAAGATGGGGATCAGCGACCTGAGCAAGGTCTACACCGAGCGCGACCTCGCGCCGGGACCCGACATCCTCTTCGTCGCGACCGGGGTGACGGATGGCACGCTGCTGCGCGGCGTGCGCTTCTTCGGCGGCGGGCTGCGCACCAGCTCGGTGATCATGTCGGCGGGCGAGCGGCTCATCCGCTTCGCCGACTCGGTGAAGCTCGAGGAGAACGCGGACATCGTCGTCGAGTTCTGAGCCCCGTACGCGCGGCCGCCCGGCAGGGGCGGGGAGAGCGACACGGGGGATGCATACCGGCGGGGCCGGGCGCGGACGCGCCAGGCCCCGCGCGGCGTTCTGGAGACTGGAGTGCGCGCCGCCGCCTGCGCGCCGTGGTGGAGCAGCTCCGCGCGAGCACCGCGCCGCGATCCTCGAGATGGAGTCCTCGCCCCTGCGCCGTCAGGGTCGCAGCCCACGAATCCAAGACACATTCGCCATTGCCTGCCGGCGAGGAGCCACGGAAACAGCGCCGGGAGAGCTTCCCGGCGAGTCGGAGAAGCGGCGCGAGGCGATCCGGGAGTCGGGAAACCGAGGGGCCTGTTGGCGATGATCGCCGTTTCATGTATCTCCCGCGCGGAGAAGGGAGGGAACGGTGCCGAGGCAGAAGAGCTTGCTGAGCGTGATTCGCGACGTGGTGCAGCAGGAGGTGCGCTCCGCGATCCAGGCGTTGTTGGGCAGCATTTCCCCGGAGCGCCGTGGTCGCCGAGGGAAGTGGCGCCCCGGTGGCCCCGGTCGTCCGCCGAAGGTCGTTGCGGAGAAGGCGGCGCCAGCGGTGACGCCCCTGGCCCCGAAGGCGACCAGCGGCCGGCCTCGCAAGGCACGCGGGAAGTGGCGCCCCGGTGGCCCTGGCCGTCCGCCAAAGGCCATGGCCAAGACGGCTGCGGCGTCGAAGCCGGCGCGGAAGAAGAAGTAGTCGCCTCGCTGGGGGGGCGGCCCTGGCCGGCCCCCCGGGAATCGTGCACGGCGTTCGGGGCGCCGTAGCGTTCGTCTGGCTTCGTTCCCGGCGCGTCACCACCAGGGCACCGCGTCCTGCGCCGCAGCGGTCACCGTGCTGCCGTTCGGGCGCCCGCCCCCGCACTGGCGCGACCATCCGGCGGGGTGGTATCGGCAGGACCCTCGAGGCTCTTCGCTCACCAGACATGATGGCATCGACGGCATGGCCACGCTCGAATACCTGCGCTGGCATCACGTGAAGGCCGGGTCCGCGTCATGACCCCATCCGACTGCCCGGCAAGACGATGGGTCGTCGGCAGCTCTGCTCGCATCATTCCACGGCCGATCATCGAGGGGGTCATCCATCCGTGACGCAGTCGCTCAAGGTTCTTCTCGTTGCTTCGGAATGCGTTCCGTTCGTCAAGTCGGGGGGGCTTGCCGACGTGGTCGGAGCCCTGGCGAAAGTCCTCAGTGCCCGCGGGCACGAGGTGGTCGTCATCCTGCCGCGGTATTCGATGATCGACGCCGGCCGCTGGGATCTTCAGCACTTCTTGAGCCCGCTCGGCGTCTGGATGGGCACGGACGAGGAATGGTGCGCGGTCCAGACTGCATCGCACGCGGGCCTACGCATCTACTTCATCGAGTCGCACAAGTACTTCGATCGCTACGGTCTGTATCATGACGCCGAACACGAGGACTACCGTGACAATTGCCGCCGGTTCGGCTTCTTCACGCGGGCGGCGTTGCAGCTGTGTCGCGACATCGGCTTCGCCCCGGATATCGTCCATGCGCATGATTGGCAGACTGCGCTGGCGTCCGCCTACCTGAAGATCTGGCATTGGGACGATCCCGTCCTCGGCGGCGCCGCAAGCGTGCTGACCATCCACAACATCGCTCACCAGGGGAAGTACCCCGGGCACGACTACGCCTACCTCGGTCTGCAGGGGGCGCACTTCACCCCGGCGAAATTCGAGGACTTCGGTGGGATCAACCTGCTGAAGGGCGGCATTGCATTCGCCGATCTGGTGACGACGGTCAGCCCAACCTACGCCGAGGAGACGCGGGGTGACATTGGGGGGAACGGGCTGGGCCCGACGCTGGTCGACAAGGGCGCCGACTACTGGGGGATCCTCAACGGCGTCGACTACGATGAATGGAATCCGGCACTCGACCGACTGATCCCTGCCCGGTTCGATCCGAAAGAAATGTCCGGCAAGGCCGTGTGCAAAGCAGCGCTGCAACAGCGGATGCTGCTGGATGTCGTCCCGGACGTGCCGCTGGTCGGGGTCGTCGGCCGGTTCGTGATGCAGAAGGGACTCGACCTGCTCGCCGAGTGCATCGAAGGGCTGGTCACCTCGATGCGGGTGCAGCTCGCCATCCTCGGCGCTGGCGACAAGGGCCTGGAATGGACGTTCGGGCCGCTCCCTGGCCGCTACCAGGGTCGGATAGGCAGCTTCATCGGCTTCGACGAGGAGCTGGCCCACTGGATCGAGGCCGGCGCCGACTTCTTCCTCATGCCCTCGCGCTTCGAGCCGTGCGGCCTCAACCAGATCTATTCGCTCAAGTATGGCACCCTGCCGATCGTCCGTGCGACCGGCGGGCTGAACGATACCGTGCGGCAATACGACGAAGCGACCGGTACCGGTACCGGGTTCAAGTTCGTCGAGCCAACTGCGCGAGCGGTCTACGACACGGTCGGCTGGGCGGTCAGTACCTACTACGATCGCCCGCAGCACATGGCCGCCATGATCGCCAGCGCGATGGCCGAGGACTTCTCGTGGGATCATAGCGCCTCCGTGTACGAGGCGGCGTACGCCCAGGCGATCGCCAACAAGAAGGCCCTCGGCTGAACTCCCGGTCAGCGAAGAGCTGGGTGGGCCCGCAGGGTCCATGGACCCTCGTGGGGATCGCCTTCCTCCTCGGTTCGGGACCGACCGCTTGCGGACTCGCCCCACCCTCGCCGGATCGCCACCAGGATCGATCCGCCGCCGCCGATCGGGCGCTCGACTATCTGGTGCTCCGGTTGACCGAGCGGCGCCTCTACCTGATGGACGGCGATTCCCGCACGGCGGTCGAGTCGTTTCCGATCGCGGTCGGTCGCGACGGCCATGAGACGCCGGCCGGCCGATTCCACGTCGAGGAGATGATCGAGCACCCCGATTACCATCAGCTCGATCCGACCGATCGCTCGCGCGTCATCAAGCGGATTCCCCCGGGGCCCACGAATCCGCTCGGAGAGCGCTGGATCGCGTTCGCGCACGGCGACGGGTGGACGATCGGGATTCACGGAACGCCGCAGCCGGAGCTGCTCGGTCGCGCCGTCAGCAAGGGATGCGTCCGCATGCGGAACGACGACGTGATCCGCCTCTACGATCGCGTTCGCATCGGCACGCCCGTCGTCGTCGAGCCGTAGCTCACCCTCCCGGGCACACCGCGTGTCGGACGCGCTCGACGCGGTGTAGTGTTCCCCCCGGAGCAAGACACTGGCGCCGGCAGGAAGGTGCTGCACCTCACGATGCCACCGGACCGGGTGCACGCGGCCTGCGCGGACCTCCGCCAGGACCTGGAGGCCCGCGTGTTCGGTGGTCCCAACCGGCTCCATGCTGGTGGCAGAGGGCCTGGTTGGGCGCTGACCGCAGCTGAGCAGGCGGAGCTGCAGCGCTCGGGCACGCTCGGGTTGGGGAGCCGCGACGCCGCCTGCACCACGAGCACGCCGGGATCGCCCTGCGATGTAGTCGTCGAGGCTCGACACGATCACGAAGGCCTGCGCTGCCTGCTCCAGCAACGTCTGCTGGGCCCGGGTCAGGTCGCCGCCGAGGTCGGACCGGATGTCCGCGTCGTGAGCCGGGACTGGCCGCGCCAGCTCCCGCCGGCATCTGCCCGTCCGCAGCCATCAGGACGCGGTCCCAGGACCGGGGCTCGGACACCATGCCCCAGGGTAGCCTCACCGACCCCCCCTCCGCCGCGCTTGACAGCCGCAACGAAGCATGAGCAGCAGTGCAGTCCCCACGGCGCTGCCTGTGGCGCTTGCCGGTGACTCGGGCGGAAGACCATTCGTGTGGATCCCCTTCGCGCCCCATGGCCGACGGCGGTCCCAAGCGGGCATTCGAGCCAACGGAAGCCGGATCGCGTGCGCCATGGTAGCAACCTCGGCATGGAAATGGATGATGCAATGAGTCAGCGAGGCACCGGTGGTGGCGCGAGCGCCACACCTCAGATGTTGGGCACCAACCCGTCGATGCGACGTGCGTGGCTCGCGCACAACACCGGCCGGTCACTCGATGCGGTCGGCAACACGGCATTCGGGGCGGACGAGGTGCGCCGCAACATCGAGAACCTGGTAGGAGCGGCTCATGTCCCGCTGGGTGTCGCGGGGCCGATTCGCGTCAACGGAGACTACGCCCGGGGGTTGTACTTCGTTCCGTTTGCGACGACGGAAGGCACGCTTGTCTCTACCTATCAATATGGGATGCGGGCGATCACCGAGGCGGGCGGCGCCAATGCCCACGTCGTGGCCGATGCCCTCGACATCACGCCATGCTTCGTCCTCGCCAACCTACGCGACGCGATCTCGTTCGCGAACTGGCTACGGGATCATCTCCCGGAGCTGAAGGCGGTCGCCGCCGAGACCACCACTCATGGGCGCCTCGTCGACCTTGTGACGCACGTCTTCGGGCGACGCGTCTTCGCCCAATTCGTATTCTCGACCGGCGACGCCATGGGACTGAACATGATCAACATCTCGGTCGATCATGTCTGCCGTTACGTGACCGAGAGAATACACTGTGAGCGCTACTACCTGAGGTGCAACTACTCGAGCGACAAGAAGCCGGCCGCGATCAACCTCTTCCGACCCTATGGCAAGGAAGTGGTGATCGATGTCACGCTGCCGGCCAGGGTTGTGGAGACACACCTCGGCGTTTCCACCCGCGAGCTGGTCGACTTTTTTGCTGCGGGTCGACTCGGCACGATGCAAGCAGGGGCGCTCGGGGCGAACGCGCATTTCGCGAATGGGCTGGCAGCGATCTACATCGCCTGCGGACAGGACGTCGCGCAGATCGTCAATGCGAGTATCGGGTTCATCGACGTCGAGTCCGTCGGCGACGGCGACCTGTATGTCGCCGCGAGGCTCCCGAACCTGGTGATCGCCACGGTCGGCGGGGGGACCAATCTGCCAACGCAGAGGGAATGCCTCGCCCTGATCGAGTGC
>Ga0209253_10001486_pt1 | contig 20567 bp, 20 predicted proteins | sample FrelakmetBRP12BR_FD_187145 | JGI IMG/M metagenome (GOLD analysis project Ga0209253, IMG submission 187145) | Freshwater lake sediment microbial communities from the University of Notre Dame, USA, for methane emissions studies - BRP12 BR (SPAdes)... | ecosystem: Environmental > Aquatic >...
CGGTCCGCCATGCATTCGATCGGGTGGCACGCGATCCGGATCATGGCCGCCGCTTCGCCGCCGCGGATCTGGGGGCCGGAGGAGCGCGTCATGATCGCGTAGTAGCCTGCGAAGGCAGCCGCCTCGAGCAGCATGTTGCCGGCGGTCATGACGCCCGCGCCGCCGCTGCCGACGAGCGCAATCGAAACGCTGGAGCGGCACGGCACGGTCCCCGCGCCCGGTGGTTCTGTTTCTGGCATTGCGGCGGTATTGTAAGAGGTTAATGGAGGGGTTCGCCCATGCCTGACAGGAATTCCGAGCCCGGCATGCCGCCGGAAGTCGCGGCGATCCGCGATTGCGGCTACGCGACCTGGACGAGCGCGGAGGTGGCGCGTGCGATCCGTTCTCAGTTCGCCGCGGACTTCATTCCGGTGAAGGGCATTCGCCACGTGCGCATCTGGGGCATCCAGGTGGACGATGAGCGCGAACTGCCCGGCCACGAGCGCACGATGATTCCCGACGAGGAACTGTGGCAGGTCGAGCTCGAGGCCGTGGACGGCTCGAGATTCGAGGTGAATTCACAGCTGCTGGTGGCTGCGCCACGCGGATAACGGCGGCCCAACAGGGCATCGACAGGCCTCGTGGCGGTGACGGGCCGGAAGGAGGCGTTCGTGCAGGACATATTCGCCGGCTCGTGGTTGCGGGACATTGCGGTCAACCTGATCGTGTCGGCGCTGGTCTTCGGCGCCGGCTTTCTCATCGGCAAGTACCGCCAGCGCGCGCTGATGCGCGGGCGGAACCTGGAGCAGTACGACTTCTACCCGTTCGAGGTCGACGCGGACGGCTTCCCGAACTTCAGTCTGGACCTGTTCCGCCGCGGCGTGGACAGCCTGCTCGAGAGGAAAGACGCCACGGCCGCGACGCAGCTCATCGTGCTCGGTGAGCAGAACGGCGTGCGCTACCAGCTCGACCCCGAGGGACTGGCAAGGTACGAGAAGCTGTACGCGAAGTACGACGGCCGGGACGTGATGAAGGACAGCAGCGAGTACCTCGAGAACTACCGGCAGATCGTGCGGCTCCTGGGCGGGACGTTTCGCGGCATGGGCATCGAGATCCTGCTACACGACCTCGTCAACCCGTCGCGCTCGATCACCTGTATCGCCGGCGGCGAGGTGACCGGCCGCTCTGAAGGGATGGGCACGACGAGCCTGGTCATCGACCTGAAGCGCCGGCGGGCGCAAGCGCAGGACAAGCTGAACTACGGTTTGTCCATAGGCGCGCGGAATTTCAAGTGCACGACAATACCCATCGTCCGGGAGCCATACGGAATCGTTGGGGCGGTGTGCATGAACATAGACGTCAACTACGTGCGCGACCACGTGCTTGCGGCGACGGCGGCGACGGAGGAATTCCTCGGCCGGTACTGTGCCATCGACATGCAGCTCCAGGAAAACATCCTGAGCCGGCCCGAGTACGAGAAAGCGATGGCAGGCAAGCGCCACTGGCGGGATTCATGAACCTCGCCGAAGCCCTGCTCACGGCACTGCGGGACCACGGCGCGCGCCAGGTCTTCGGCATTCCCGGCGACTTCGTGCTGCAGTTCTTCAAGGTCGTGGAGGAGTCCGGGATACTCCCGCTGCACACGCTGAGCCACGAGCCATCCGTGGGATTCGCGGCCGACGCGGCGGCGCGCATCAGCTGCGCGCCGGGCGTGGCGGCGGTCACCTACGGGGCCGGCGCGCTCAACATGGTGAATCCCGTAGCGGCGGCCTACGCCGAGAAGTCGCCGCTCGTGGTCATCTCCGGCGCGCCGGGCCGCAACGAGGGCCGTGCCGGGTTGCTACTGCACCACCAGGTGAAGCGCCTCGACTCCCAGTTCGAGATCTACCGCGAGATCACCTGCGACCAGGCACTGCTCGACGATCCCGCCCAGGCACCCGGCAAGATCGCGCGGGTATTGCGCAGCTGCCTCGAGCAGTCGCGCCCCGTGTACTTCGAGTTTCCGCGCAACCTCGTGTTCGACGAGTGCGAGCCCGTGGGCAGGCTGCCCGACTCGGGGTTCGACGGCGAGGCGGTCGCGGCCTGCGCTGACGAGATCATGGAGCGCATCGCGGGCGCGGCCCGGCCGGTGATGATGGTCGGCGTCGAAGTGCGCCGATTCGGCATCGAGTCGCGCGTCGCGGAGCTGGCGCGGCGCCTGCACGTGCCGGTGGTGACCTCGTTCATGGGGCGCGGACTGCTTGCGGGGAGCCAGGTGCCGGTCATCGGCACCTACCTCGGGCTCACGGCCCACCCGGACGTCGGCCGTCCGGTGGAGGAGTCGGACTGCCTGCTGCTCTTCGGCGTCACGATGTCGGACACCAACTTCGGCGTGTCGGAAGGGCGCGTGGACTACCGCAACAGCATCCTCGCGGTGGACCGTGCCGTGTCGATGGGATTCCATCGCTACGGCAACATCCCGCTCGCCGCGCTGGTGGACGAACTCGTGCGCCGCGTCGCCGACCAGCCCCTGCGGCCGTCGGGCCGTTCCACCGAGTATCCCCGCGGCCTCGAAGCCGACGACGGGCCAATCGCGCCGGTGGACATCGCCAGGGCCGTGAACGACCTGTTCGGGAAGGTCGGGCGCATGCCCGTTGCGAGCGACTGCGGGGACTGCCTGTTCACCGCCTTCGAGATCGAGAACACCGAGATCGTCGCGCCCGGGTATTACGCGACCATGGGATTCGGGGTGCCGGCGGCGCTAGGCCTGCAGGCCGCGACCGGCCAGCGTCCGCTGGTGCTGGTCGGCGACGGCGCGTTCCAGATGACCGGTTGGGAACTCGGCAACTGCCGGCGCTACGGATGGGACCCGATCGTGATCGTGATGAACAACAGGAGCTGGGAGATGCTGCGCGTCTTCCAGCCCGAGTCGAAGTTCAATACGCTCGACGACTGGCACTTCGCGGACGTGGCCGCGCCGCTGGGCGGCGACGGCGTTCGGGTCGCGTCGCGCAGGGAACTCGCCGCGGCGCTCGAGCGCGCGGCGGCGACGCGTGGGCGATTCCAGCTCATCGAGGCGATGATCCCGCCGGGCGCGGTCTCGCCGACGCTCGAGGGTTTCGTGGGCGCGTTGAAGCGCAGGCAGAGGCGATGACATGAATAGCCCGAATCCGACGCCACGACGCCCATCGCTCTGGCGGCGCGCGCTGCTCGGAGTGCTGCGCCTCTTCGGCTGGAAGACCTCCCTCGTTTGGCCGCCCGAGCCAAAGGGCATCATCATCGTGTATCCGCACACCTCGAACTGGGATTTCCCGATCGGCCTGGCGTTCCGAATTGGCCATGACCTGCCGGCGAACTGGATCGGCAAGGCCGAGATGTTTCCGACGCCGTTCCGAGGGCTTCTCAAGCGGCTTGGCGGCATTCCGGTGGATCGCCGCCGCGCGACCGGGTTCATCGACGCCATGGTGCAGGAGTTCAGGCGCAGGGACTGGATGTGGGTCGGCATTGCGCCAGAAGGAACGCGTGCGCGCACGGACCGCCTGAAGGCGGGCTTCTACAAGCTCGCGCTCGCGGCGGACGTCCCGGTCGGCCTCGGCTACATCGATTACGCAACGCGCACGGTCGGGATCGACACCTACGTCCGCTTCGCCGGCGACGAGGAGCGCGACCTCGAGGTCCTGCGACAGTTCTATTCCGCGAAGCGCGGGCACAGGCCGGAGCTCGCCGGGGACATCAGGTTCAAGCGCTGATCCGGCGCGTCAACATCCAGGCCGGCGCAGATTCCCTCGATCCATCGGGCGCGGCATGAGAACATCCGCGGCTATGCAGACGGAGCAATGGCGAATGGCCGTTCGTGCCCTCGCGTGGGTCGCCTGCGCGATGCTTGTCGGTTGCGCGCAGATCCCCGACGGCGTGGAGCCGGTCAGGGGATTCGAGCCTGTGCGTTATCTCGGCACGTGGTACGAGATCGCGCGCCTCGATCACCGATTCGAGCGCGGCCTCACGCGCGTTACGGCGACTTACGCCGCGCGCGAGGACGGAAGCATCGACGTACTGAATCGCGGCTACGACGCCGACAAGGGGGAATGGCGCGAGGCGCGAGGCCACGCCCGGTTCGTCGGGCCGCGCGACGTGGCCGAGCTCGAGGTGTCCTTCTTCGGGCCGTTCTACGGCGGCTACAACGTCGTCGAGCTGGACCCGGCGTATTCGATCGCGCTCGTCGCCGGCCCGAGCCGGTCTTACCTGTGGATCCTTGCGCGGCAGCCGGACCCGGCGAAGGAAGAGGTCGATCGACTGGTCGCTCGCGCCAGGGATCTCGGCTTTGACACCGGCGCCCTCGTCTACGTGAGGCAGGCGGAGTGACATGGGCGTTGCGATGATCATCCTCGCCGTCACGGTCGCCGTCAGCCTCGCCGGTCTCTACGGCTCGCCCGGAATCATCCAGCGCAGTCTCTTCCGCCCGTACTGGTTCCTGCGCCGCAGGCAATACGAGACGATCATCACCAGCGGGTTCGTCCACGCAGACATTTCGCACCTGCTGTTCAACGCCTTCACGTTCTTCTTCTTCGCGTTCCAGGTCGAGCGCCAGGTCGGGTCGGCTCGCTTTGCCGCGCTTTACCTGTTCGGCCTGGTGGCCAGCGACGTGGGCACGTACTTCAAGCACCGCAACGATCCCGACTACGCGTCACTCGGCGCGTCGGGGGCGATCTCCGCCGTGCTCTTTGCGTCGATCGTGTACTTCCCCTGGCAGAAGCTGATCATTTTCCCCATCCCCATCCCGATTCCGGCGCCGCTGTTTGCGATCGGCTACGTCGTGTATTCCTGGTACTCGGCCGGTCACGCCCGCGGCCGCATCAATCACGACGCGCACCTCGGCGGCGCGCTTGCGGGGCTGGCCTTCGTGCTCGTCACGGACCCGGGCGCATACCGCCACCTGCTCGGCGCGATCGCGGGCTGAAGCCACTGGAGTTGCCGGCCCGCGAGCCCGGAGGCAGACTCGACGCGCATGACCCTGAAGGAGCGATTGGACGAGATCATGCCCGGCTGGGAACGCTGGTATCCGAGCCTGTTCGACGCCGCCGTGGACCTCGGCGTGATCCGGGCCCGCGTGTGCGACCCGTCGTCGCTGCTGCTGTCGAACCGGCACGCGTCCGTGCGTGCGGCCGCGGAGTTCGCGCACCGCCGCAAGTGGAGCGCAGAGGAGAACGAGCCGGAGGAGTAGGGGCGGCCTCGTGGACCTTTCCGTGCCGGCGCCGCGCTGCCGGTCGCCGGATTCAGTCCGCGGCGATGGACATTCCGCTCGCGACACGCGGCCGGCGCGTGAACCACACCACGCCTGCGAGCAGCAACGCGATCCAGGCGGTCACGTAGAAGTAGTCGATCGACGAGAGCGTGTAGGCCTGCTGGATCGCGCCTCGCGTGATCACGGCAATGGACTGCTGGTCGGTCAGGCCAAGGTCGTGGAGGCCGGCGACGGCCTGCTGCAGCTTCGGGTCGAAGACGCTGGAGGCCTCGGCGAGCCGGCTCTGGTGCAGGCTCGCCCGGTTGTCCCAGATCGTGGTCGAGATGGAGGTCGCGAACGCTGCTGCCGTGATGCGCAGGAAATTCGAGATGCTGGTGGCGGCGGGCATGTGCTGCGGCGTGATTCCGTCGAGGGTGATGGTCACGACGGACACGAAGAAGAACGCGATGCCCACGCCCTGCAGCAGCATCGGCAGTATGAAATCCCCCAGGGCTGCCTGCGAGTTGAGCAGCGCCCGCATGTAGAGCCCCGCTGCCATGATCAGGAAAGATATCGAGGCGCCGATGCGCGCGTCCGCTCGCGTGACGAGGCGCCCCGCCAGCGGCGAGACCAGGAGCGCGATGAGTCCCGAGGGGGCCTGCACGATACCCGCCCAGCTCGCCGTGTAACCGAGCTGGGTCTGCAGCCAGAGCGGCATGATCACCACGCTGCCGAAGAAGACTGCGTACCCCACGCAGGTGATCAGCGTGCCGACCGTGAAGTTGCGCCCGAGGAACAGGCTCAGGTCGACGATCGGGTGTCGCTCGGTGAGCTGCCAGATGAGAAATGCCACGAAGCCGACGACCGCCACGACCGCAAGCATCACGATCCAGGGCGAGGCAAACCAGTCGGCGTCCCGCCCGGTGTCGAGCATGATCTGCAGTGCGCCGACCCAGACGACCAGCAGTACCAGCCCGGTCCAGTCCACCGGAATCTTTTCGGTCGGCGTCTCCTTCGCGTGCAGCGCCCGCCAGCACATGATCGCGCTCAACGCGCCGACCGGCAGGTTGATCAGGAAGATCCACGGCCAGGAGTAGTTGTCCGAGATGTATCCGCCGAGCAGCGGCCCCATGACCGGTGCGATGAGCGTGGTCATCGACCAGATCGCGAGCGCCGTCCCGCGTCGCGACGACGGATAGATCGACATCAGCAGCGCCTGGGACCCCGGCATCATCGGGCCGGAGACCGCGCCCTGCAGCACCCGGAACGCGATCAGCGACTCGAAGCTCCAGGCGATGCCGCAGAAGAAGGACGCGACCGTGAAGAGCGAGACCGAGGCGACGAAGGTGCGTACCACGCCGTAGCGGCGCATGAGCCAGCCGGTGAGGGGCACCGAGATTCCGTTCGAGACAGCGAACGAGGTGATGATCCAGGTGCCCTGGTTCGCGCTTACGCCCAGGTTGCCGGCGATGGTGGGCAGCGAGACGTTCGCGATCGTCATGTCCAGCACCTGCATGAAGGTGCCGAGCGCGAGGGCGAACGCGGTCATGGCCCGCGTGCCGGGCGGCAGCGGGATCAGCGGCCGGTCGTGGTCCTCGCGCCGCCCGCTCATGTCTACGGAGACGGGTGCCCGGAGTTGATCGCGATGGTGCGCTCGATCAGCGCCTCGGTCGCCGGGTCCGCGGTCGAGCGAGGCTCGATGGATGCGGCGACCTCTGTGTTCGGCACCGTGAGCACGGGCCCAGACTGGTCGTGCACGTCCACGACCACGCTCATGGACAGCCCGATGCGCAGCGGATGCTCGAGGACCTGCGACGGTTCGAGCGCAACCCGGACCGGGACGCGCTGGACGATCTTGATCCAGTTGCCCGAGGCGTTCTGCGGCGGCAGGAGCGCGAATGCCGCGCCGGTGCCGGGGGAGATGCCCCGGATGCGGCCCGTGAACTCCACCGCGTCGCCGTAAAGGTCGGCGTGCAGCCGCGCCGGCTGACCGATCCGCATCTGCGCGAGCTGGGCCTCCTTGAAGTTGGCGTCCACCCACACGTCCTCGAGCGGCACGAGGCCGAGGAGCGGCGCACCTGGCGCCACGCGCTGGCCGACCTGGACGCCCTTTTTCGCGATCACGCCACGGACCGGGGCCTTGACCACGGTGCGCTGCAGCGCGAGCGCAGCCTCGCGCACCCGCCCCGCGGCGCGCAGCACCTGCGGATGCTCCGCGGGCGTCGTCCCGACCGTCTGCGCGAGGGCGACGTTCAATTCCTCGCGTCCGGCGCGCAACGCGGCCTCGAATCCGGCGACCGCGTCGCGGGCGTGCGCGACGTCTTCCGCCGAGACCGCGCCACCCTCCGCAAGCGAGTTGCGGCGCGCGAGGTCCTGTCGCGCGCGAGTGAGCTCTACCTCGCGCAGCGCGACCTGTGCGCGCAGGCGGTCGACCTGCACGAACGCGCCGTGGACCTGGCGCACCGTATTGCCGAGGTCTGCGACGGCCGCGTCCATGGCGACGCGGGCGTCCGCCGGGTCGAGTTCGAGCAGGGTCTGTCCTGCGGCGACCGTGTCGGTCTCGCGCGCATGCACCGAGAGAATCGTGCCGGCGATGTCCGAGGTCACCTGGATGACGGTGCCACCGACGTAGGCGTCGTCGGTGGAGATTCGCCAGCGTGCGTAGCCGTACCAGTACGCGGTCCAGGCCGCGAGCCCGAGCACCACGCACACGGTCAGGATGACGAGACCGCGACGGCGTGAGGAGCTTGGGGCCTCGTCGGCCGGCTGGGGATCGGGGGTGCTCACTCGGTCGTCTCCTTCTGGGCAGGCGTGGCGGCTGCCGCCAGTGGCGCCTGCTGGATTTCGTGGAAGCTGCCGCCGAGCGCAACCAGCAGCGCGATGCGCGCCAGGGTGCGATCGGCGAGCAGGTTGACGCGCTGCCGCCGTGCGGCGAGCACCTGCGTCTCGGCATTGAGGACGGTGAGGAATGTGCTGATCCCGGCTTCATAGCGCTGCGACGCGAGCCGCCAGCCTTGTTCGGCGGACTCTACGGCGCGCCGCTGCTCGGCGATCTGACGGTCCAGGGACTCGACGCGGGAGGCCTGGTCGGCCGCCTCGCGCACCGCCCGAAGCACCGTCTCGTTGTAGCTCGCGACCGCCGCATCGAGGTCCGCCGTGGACTTGCCGTACTCGGCCCGCAGGCGTCCCGCGTCGAACACCGGCAGGTGGATGGCGGGGCCAAGGGTCCAGGTCTGCGAGTCGCCTTTCGGCAGGCTGTCGAGGCCGATCGCCGTGAAGCCGGCGAAACCCAGCAGGTTCACATTGGGATAAAACGCGGCATGCGCGGCCGAACGCCCCGCCTGCGCCGCCGCGACCCGGACCTTCGCCGCCGCGACGTCGGGGCGGTGCGCAAGCAGGTCCGCCGGCAACTCCGTCGGCATCGACAGGGATTTCTCGAGGTCGAGTGTCGGGGTGGTGAATGACGCGTAGTCGCCCGCGCCACGACCGGTCAGCGCGGCGAGCGCGTGCGTCGCAAGCTGGCTGCCGACGCGCGCCTGCTCGAGTTCGACCCTGGCCTGAGCGCGGTTGCTTTCCACGGCGCGCAGCTCGACGTCGCTGTCGAGGCCGGACTTCACGCGCCGCGACGTGAGCTCGAGCAGCTGCTCGCGCTGCTCCAGCGCCCGGCTCGCGAGCTTCCCGAGCTCCGTGATGCGCTCCAGGTCCACGTAGGTCTGCGACACCGCGCCCGACACGGCGAGCGCGGCTGCCGCGGCGTCCAGTTCCGCCGCCTGCGCACTCGAGCGGGCCTGGTCGATCAGCGACGCCTGGCGTCCCCAGAAATCCAGGTTCCACACCAGGCTGAACCCGACCCGGCCGTCCCAGAACGTCGAGCCGGCATACGGCGGGGGATAGATGTAGTTGCTGCTGACCTTGGATCGATAGGTGTTCAGGTCGAAGTCGACGCGCGGGTCGTCGCCGGCGCCCACGGCCTTCGCCTGTTCCCAGGCGCCGCGCACGCGGGCGAGGGAGACCGCGAGACTCGGGTTGCCCGCCAGCGCCTGCGCGACGATCCGGTCGAGCTGCGGATCGCCGAGGGCGGCCCACCACTCGTCCCCCGGTGCATCGTATTCGGCCCCGCCGAGGCCGAGCTGGGCAACGGGAATCTGCGCCTCGCGCGGGCCGTTGGCAGGTGTGCTGACACAGGCGCCCAGCGAGAGCGCCAGCGCGCAGGCGAGAATGAGCCGCGAGCCCTTCACGACCGGCGGCTCCGGGCAGGGGCGTCGCCGCCGCGCGCGGCCCGCCGCCTCGGCGGCGCTCTCGGCTGCGGCGACTCCGGCGGTGCGAGTTGCTGGAGGTGGTTCACCATGCGTTCCGTGAGGTCGCGGAACTGCTCGAACTCGGCGTGGGTGAAGGGCGCCAGCGCGATATTCATCTCGGCCACCATGACGGGCAGCAGCTCCTCGATGGTGCGGTGGCCCTTCGGCGTCAGTGCCAGGTTGACGGCTCGCCGGTCGCGGGTGCTGCGCTCGCGGGTGAGCAGGCCCCGCCGCTCGAGCTGGTCGATGACTCGGGTGAGGGCCCCGCTGTCGTGGCGGAACTCACGCACGATGTCGGACGCCGTGCGCGCCAGCCCGTCACGGACGTAGATCAGGACGATCCACTGCATCAGCGTGAAGCCATGACCGGCGAAGGCCGCCTCGATCCGCTCGTGCATGATCGTGTAGACGCGGCGCAGCAGGTAGCCAAGGCTGCCGCGCGCCCGGTACGAGGCGGGACGATAATGCTGCTCAGGCATAAGAAGCTCAGGCCGTAACTGCCTAGGCAGATAATAATGGATGACGACGGCGCCCGTCCACGCGGGCCGGGTCGCGGTTCGGGGGGGTACCTGGGGCCAGGTGCGGCCGCCTGGCCCCAGCGGGTCTTGCCGGAGCGTGGGCCCGGTCGGCGGTCAGGCCGGGTTTGCCAGCCGTTCCTCGCGGTAGAGCCGCAGGACGAACTGGCCGGCGGGCCGCCGGCGGAAGTCCTCGACTTCGGCCCGCCATTCGGGATCGAGGTCCTCGAGGGCCAGCCTGCGGCCGCGGAGGCCGCGTCCCGCGTATTCGGGCGGGAGCACCGCGAGGGCGGCGAGGCTGGCGAACGTGATGTCGGCGAAGCTGAGTGCGTCGCCGAGCAGGTAGCGCCGGCCATCGGCGAGCAGGCCGTCCACCTCGTCGAACGCCTGTCGCGATCGCTCGAGCGCGGTTGCGGCCCGCTTCGACGTGACGCCGAGCATGCGCCGCACGGCGGCGCGCAGGACGGGCGTGCACGTCACGAGCAGCGTGCGCTGCCAGCCCGGGATCCCGGGTTCCTCAGCGCCCCAGGTTCGCAGCGTGAGGTCGCGGTGGCGGAAGATCCGCGAGTACGCCCAGACCCGCACGTCGTTGCCCAGCCGTCGGTCGAATTTCTGCTCGAGCGCCAGTGCCGCGGCGGTGGGCTCGAGGAATCGCGTTCGCTCCTCCGGCAGGCGTCCGCAGTACTCGCCCCACAGGTAGCGCAGGATGCGGGGCGAATCCCCGATGCGCGTCAGGCCCGGCGGAACCTCGAGCGCGGGCACCGTGCGGCCGGTCAGCAGCACCCCGAGGATGCCCGCGTTCGGGACTTCCTCGTAGTCGAGGCCCAGCCGGTCCATGCACCAGCGCACCTTCTCCACGTAATGCGAGAACGAAATCGTGTGCAGGCGGAGCTTCGCCGCGTCGGGCTGTGCGGCCGCCGCGCGCATGGCGTTGAGCCGCAGAGTCATCCCCGCGAGCGCCATGAGCGCGCTCGCTGCCAGCGCTGCGCCCGGGCCCCATGCGAGCCACGCCACGATGCAGGGCAGGGCGTACAGGCCCAGCTGGTGCAGCGCGCCGGGAGTTCGAAGCCGCATCCGTCGCTCCGGGTCGCTACTTGCGGGGCGGCATTTCGGCGAACTGCGGGACGTGGTCCGTGATCTGGTCCCAGCTGGCCTTCGAGTCCACGAAGATGTGCGCCTGGACGCGCATTCCGGGGTCGTTGTCGAGCGAACCCGCCGGGACCACCGCGACGTTCCGTTCCAGCGACACGCGCGGCATGGAACTCCCGCACTTGCGGCAGAATGCAGCGCCGAAGAACTGCGCCCCGGGCAGCGGGTAGTCCTGCACGAGTTCCGCCCCGCGCAGCCAGCGCAGGCCGTCCGCCTTGTAGAAGACGTTTGCCGCGTGCGCCGCACTGCGGCCGAGCCGGCAGCGCGAGCAGTGGCAGTAGAACATCCTGATCGGCGGACCCGAGATTGCGAAGGCGATGTCACCGCAGAGGCAGCTGCCCAGCGTGCCGTCGCCGCCTGTCTTCACCGCCGGGCGCGACGTCGCCCGCATGCCGAATTGAGGCGGGTATTCCTCGTAGCGCGGCAGGTCGTCCGTGATCTCGTGCCACGGGGCCTTCGAGCCCACGAACATGTGCAGGCTCGGTTCGATGCCGAGATCGCCTTCGAGGTTGCCGGCCGGGCAGATCACCAGGCCCGCGGACTCGATGCTGTCCGGCACGACCGAGCCGCAGATGGTGCAGAAGGAACGGCGGAAGCCCGGCGACGAGGCGTAGCGCCCGATCGCGGCCTCTCCCGCGGTGTAGCGGAAGCCCGCCAATGGTGCCACGGCCCAGGTGGCGTACGGCGTCCCATGGTGCTTGCGGCACATCGAGCAATGGCAGTGCGCGACATTCGAGAACGGCCCGTCGACTTCGTAGCGAACGGTGCCGCAGAGACATCGGCCTGTGGTCATGGCGCGGACTCCGGTGGAACTCGGAAGGGGAGTGGATCATCACGCCCCACCGGGCGCAATTGCAACGCCGCCTGCCTGCAGCCCTCGGCGACCTTGTTGCGCAGTATCTCGGCCAGCCGCCGCACGCCCGGTCCAGCCGTGTCGCGATCCGCATGCACGAGGTACAGCGTGACGTAGCGCTCGCGTCCCTCGGCGAGCGGCAGCGGCGCGAGGGCGCCCGAGTCGAGTTCTGCGCGAATGCTCTCTTCCGGATACCACGCGTAGCCCAGGCCCATGCAGGCGGCGCGGATGGACGTTGCCTTGTTCGTGACCGTCCAGCGCTTTTCGTTCAGCCAGCCGCCGCTGCGGCTGCGTTGCGCCCCCGAATCCCGCACGACGAGATGCCGGTGCTGGCGCAGGTCGTCGAGCCCGAGCGTGCGACCGACCTGGTGCAGCGGATGTGACGGCGCCGCGGCGCAGACGAATCGCACCTGCATGAGCGGATCGCCCATGAATCCGCCGGGTATTACGCCGCCAATCGCGAGGTCGGCTCGTCCCTCGGTGAGGGCTTCTTCCGTACCGCCGAGCACGGATTCGGTGAGCTCGATGCGGGTGTCGGGATGCTCCTGGCCGAACGCGTCGAGGCACTCGAGCAGGAGCCAGGTCGGAAATATGATGTCCACCGCGAGGCGGATCTCGGGCTCCCAGCCGCGCGCGAGTTCGGCAGTCGCGCGCTCGAGCCGGCCCGCTTCTTCCACCAGGGCCCGGCCCCGGCGGTACAGCACCTCGCCGATCGGGGTGAGCACGGCCTTGCGGCCCTGCAGTTCGAAGACCTTCACGCCGAGCAGGTCCTCGAGCTTCTTGATCGTGTAGGTGACCGTGGACTGGGTGCGGTGCAGCCGGTTCGACGCCTGTGCATAACCGCCCGCCTCGACGACCGTGACCAATGCGTTCCATTGGTCGAGAGTAATGCGTGGTTGGGCCATATATCTACCGGATAGATTGATTAGCCCTAATTTATCGTCTTTTTAATTCAATGGATAGATGGAAAATGCGCCGCTACCAAGCAACTCACCGTTCACTCGCGGTAACCCTGGGGAAGATCAATGACCACCATCCTGCAGATCAACAGCAGCCTCCACGGCGAAGGCGCCCAGTCGTCCCGCCTGGCCGCCGGGTTCGTCGATGCGCTGCGCGGCGTGCCGGCCGCGCCAGGCACCGACCTGATCGTCCGCGACCTCGCGAGCGAGCCGGTCCCGCACCTCACGGCCGAACGGTTCCAGGCGTTCACGATCCCCACCGCCGAGAGGACCCTCGACCAGCAGCGGATGGTCGCAGAGTCAGACCGGCTCATCGCCGAGCTCGAGCGCGCGGACGTGATCGTCATCGGCCTGCCGATGTACAACTTCGGCGTGCCTTCGACGCTCAAGGCCTACTTCGATCACGTGGCCCGCGCCGGGGTGACGTTCCGCTACACGGCCGAGGGTCCGGAAGGCCTGCTCAAGGGCAAGAAAGCCTACGTCTTTGCGACACGTGGAGGGCGCCATGCGGGCACGCCCTCGGACTTTCAGACGGCGTACGTGCGACAGTTCCTCGGGTTCATCGGAATCCGCGACGTCGAGTTCGTCTATGCCGAAGGACTGGCGCTCGGCGCGGAGCAGCGCAGCGCGGCGGTCGCAAGCGCCGTTGCGCGCATCGGGCAGCTGGCTGCCTGATTCGATCGGCGCCCCGATACCGCAGGCGATCGCGGTTTCCATGCTGCAAAATATTGAATCGGAGGACAACGTGAACACACAGCAGAATTTCCTGGACTTCACCGGCCGCGTGCTGATCTCGGCCATCTTCCTGGTCAGCGGCCTCGGCAAGATCGCCGGCTACGCCGGCGCGCAGGGCTACATGGCCGCGATGGGGGTGCCGGGCGCGCTGCTGCCGCTCGTGATCGCGCTCGAGGTGGGCGGCGCGATCGCCATCATCCTCGGTCACCGCACGCGCCTCGTGGCCTTCCTGCTCGCAGGATTCTGCATCGTGTCGGCGCTCATCTTCCATCGCGCGCTCGGTGACCAGATGCAGTTCATCATGTTCATGAAGAACTTCGCCGTTGCCGGCGGCTTCCTGCTCCTCGTATCCCGAGGCCCTGGTGAGTGGTCGCTCGACGCGCGGCGTGCGGCCCAGGCCGAGTCCGCAGCGGGGCGCTCATGACCGCCCGACGCCTCCAGGCCGTGATCGAGTCGGTCGCGGCGTCCGACGGCGCCGGCGTCAAGCTCAGGCGCAGCCTCGGCAGCGGGCCGTATCGGCGCTTCGACCCATTCCTGATGCTCGATGAGTTCTACTCCGACGACCCGGACGACTACCTCGCGGGATTCCCCTCGCACCCGCACCGCGGCTTCGAGACCGTGACCTACATGCTCGACGGGGTCATGCGGCACGAAGACGTCCTCGGCAATCGTGGCGACATCGGGCCGGGCGACGTGCAGTGGATGACGGCGGGCCGCGGCGTGATCCACTCCGAGATGCCGCAGCAGGCGAACGGCCGCATGCGCGGCTTCCAGCTGTGGATCAATCTCCCGGCGCGCGAAAAGATGAAGCCAGCGGCGTATCGGGGAATCCCGTCCGCCGGGATCCCGACCGTGCCGCTGGCCGGTGGTGGTGAAGTGCGCGTAATCGCGGGTGCGCTCGACCAGGAGGGCCGCGCAACCTCCGGTCCGATCGGCGGCCTCTCGACTGATCCGCTGTACTTCGACCTGCGACTGCCGCCGGGCGTGACGGCAACGATTCCGACGCCGAGCGCGCACAACGTTTTCCTGTACGTGTACGAGGGAGACGCCGTCGTGGGTGACGACGCGCGGACCCTGCCATTCCGCGCCGCGGGCCTGCTCACGCCGGGCGACGAAGTGCGCGTCGTCGCCGGGCCCGGGGGCGCGAGGCTGCTGATGCTCGGCGGCAAGCCGATCGGCGAGCGGGTCGTGCAGTACGGGCCGTTCGTGATGAACACGCCGGAGGAGATCCAGCAGGCGATCCGTGATTACCAGGGCGGGACGCTTTCCGCCGCCGGTTGATGCGCGATCGATCCCGTCACGCGTCGCGCCGGCGATAGAAGCTCGCCTTGAGTACCTCCGTGCTCGCCACGTAGAGCGCCACGACCGCCGCCAGCGACAGCATCACGATTGCGGGCAGCGGCGTGAACCCGAGCAGCGCCGCGCCGGGCAGCCACGGAATCGCGAAGGCCACCAGGACCACGGCAACCGAGCTCCACAGGAGCAGGCCGCCCGGCCGGCTGCGCCAGAACGGCCGTCGCGTCCGCACGACCAGCGCGATCACGAGCTCGGTCAGCAGCGATTCGACGAACCACCCGGTGCGGAACACCTCAGGTCCTGCCGCGAATCCCCACAGCAGCAGGCCGAAGGTGAGGAAGTCGAACACCGAGCTCATCAAGCCGAACTCGATCATGAAGCGACCGAGGAAGCCCATGTTCCAGCGCCTCGGGCGCTCCACCAGTTCGCGGTCCACGCTGTCGCCCGCCAGGCCCACCGCCGGCACGTCCGAAAGAAAGTTGTTGAGCAGAATCTGGCCCGCGAGCAGCGGCAGGAAGGGCAGGAACAGCGACACGACGGCCATGCTGATCATGTTGCCGAGGTTCGCGCTCGTGGTCGTGAGGATGTACTTGAGCGTATTGGCGAACGTGCGCCGGCCTTCCTCAATGCCGCGGCGGATGACGTCGAGGTCGCGCTCGAGCAGCACGAAGTCCGCCGCCTCGCGTGCGACGTCCACGGCGCCCTCGACCGACAGGCTGGTGTCGGCGGCGTGCATGGCGGGCGCGTCGTTGATGCCGTCGCCGAGGAACCCGACCACGTGGCCGGTCTTCTTGAGCGCGAGGATGATGCGTTCCTTCTGGTTCGGGTCCACCTCGACGAAGAGGTCGGTGTGTTCGGCAGCCTGCCAGAGCGCTTCGTCGTGCAGCTCGTCGAGCTGCTGCCCGGAGAGCACGCGCTCGTGCGGCATGCCGACGGCGGCCGCGACGTGGCGAGCCACGGGGCCCGCGTCGCCGGTGATGAGCTTGAGCGAGACGCCGAGGTTCGCGAGGTCGTTGATCGCGGTGGACACGCCTTCCTTCGGGCGATCCAGGAAGCTCAGGAATCCGTCGAACACGAGGTCGTGCTCGACGTGGCGGTCGACAGGCGTCGCCTCGTCAAGCCTGCGGGACGCCACGGCCAGTACGCGGATCCCCTGATGCGTCCATCCCGATGCCCGTTCCCTGAGCGCGTTCCGGCCCGGTTCGTTCAGCGCCGTGCCGCCGGCGATGCTGGTGCAGGCGGCGAGCACCTGCTCGAATGCTCCCTTGGTGACGAGCCGCAGGCCGGAGGCATCACGCACGGCGACGCTCAGCCGCTTGCGCACGAAGTCGTACGGGACCTCGCCGACTTTTTCGACGGCCGCCGCCGCTGGCCGGTGCTCCTGCAGGATCGCTTCGTCCAGCGGATTGACGAGGCCCGACTGCAGGCCCGCATTGATTACGGCGAGATCCATCACTGTCGCCGACGCCGTACCGTCGGGCGCCCACGCGCCGTGCATCTTCACGATGCCCTCGGTGAGCGTTCCGGTCTTGTCCGTGCAGAGTACGTCCATGCTGCCCAGGTTCTCGATCGCGTTCAGGCGTCGCACCAGCACGCCGTGTGCGGCCATGGCGCTCGCGCCGCGTGCGAGGTTGATGCTCAGGATCGCCGGCAGCAGTTCGGGGCTGAGGCCCACGGCCAGCGCGATCGAGAAGAGGAGCGTCTCGACCAGCGGCCGGTCGAGCAGGAGATTGGCGACGAGGACCAGCACGGTCATCACGGTCATCGCGCTCGTGAGCAGGTAGCCGAAGTGGCGGATGCCCCGGTCGAATTCGGTCTCGGGCGGTCGTAACGTGAGCCGGTGCGCGATGGCGCCGAACTCGGTGGCCCGTCCGGTGTGCACGACGAGGCACCGGGCACTGCCGCTGCGCACGTTGGTGCCGAGGTAGAGACAGTTATAGCGCCGGGCGAGCGGCGCATCGGCCGCGACGGCGCCCGGTCGCTTCTGCACCGGAAAGCTCTCCCCGGTCAGCACCGACTCGTTGACGTAGCAGTCGGCTGCCTCGAGCAGGAGGGTGTCGGCCGGCACCACGCTGCCCGCGGACAGGAGCGCGACGTCGCCGGGGACGATCTCCCCGATCGGGACCGCCCGCGGCTTGCCGTCGCGGAGCACGTTCGCGTGCACCTGCACGCGCGCGCGCAGTTCCGCCGCCGCCGACTGGGCGCGGTATTCGCGCGTGTAGCCGATGCCGACACTGGCCACGACGATGGCAAGCACGATGACCGCGTCGACCCATTCGCCGGTGACCACCGATACACCCGCAGCGAACAGCAGCAGCAGGAGGAGGGGGCTGCGAAGCTGGTTCCACAGCACGCCGAGCCTCGTGAAGCCTTCGGTCTCGCTCAGCACGTTTGGACCAAATTCCGCGAGGCGGCGTTCTGCCTCCTCGCTCGACAGGCCGTTTGCAGGCGCGTGCAGTTGCTCCGTGACCACCTCCGGCGCCATGGTCCAGTACTTCAGCCGGTTCGCAGGCGCCGCCGCGTCCCTGGGCCGGGCCGCGAGGCGGCGGGAGAACGCGAGGCCCGGCAGCATCGGGAGCCAGAAGCTGAGACCGCGGAAGAGCAGGGTCGCCGACAGGCCGACCACAGCCGGGATTCCCGCCAGTGCGAGCGTCGCGACGGACGCGGCCTCGAAGACGCCGAGTCCGCCGGGCATGAAGCCGAAGGTGCGCAGGAGCGAGGAAATCATGAAGCTGGCGAACACGGCGCCGGGACTCGCATCGGTGCCGAGCGCGCGGACCAGTACCCAGATCGTCGCGGCATCGAACACGAAGATCAGCAACTGCAGGACCGTCGAACGCGCGAGCACGCTGGGATTGCGGGCCAGGTGCGGTTCCGCCTGCTGCAGCAGCGTTACCGCACGGCCGATGCCTGGCACCTTGAGCAGGCGGCCCGTCCAGGCACCTGGGACGCGGCCGGACAGCGAGAGCACGGCGATCGCGAGCGAGGTTCCAAAGACGAGGAACAGTGCTGCGACGGCCAGGACGAGTGCGCTCGCCTGGCCCTTGCCGAGCAGGATCGCGAGCGCCACCGCGAGGCAGAGCACATAGGCCGCGAAGTACGAGGCCACGTCCACCGCGATCGTTGCCATCACCGTGGATCTCGGCTGGCCCCGTGCCTCCAGCGCCTGAGTCACCACGACCGCGCCGCTCACGCCGAGGGATGGAAGCGCCTGGTCCACGAACAACTTGGCGAGGCTCAGCCGGCAGGCGATGGCGAAGGGGAGGTGGGTGCCGGCGCGGCCCAGCACGATTCGCCAGATCTCCGCCTGCGCCACGTAGGTCGCCGCTTGCAGGCCGACCGCCCACAGCAGCCACCAGGGGCGCACCTGTTGGAGGAGGGCGACGAATTCGCGTTCCTCGGTCGCGTGGAGCACGACCAGCACGACCGCAGCCAGGGCGGCGGCGCCCAGCAGCCAGGGAAACCAGCGTGCGACCTTGTGCGTCGTCATAGTCGCGACCCGGGCGGCACGCCCGAATGCAGGGACAGGATGCGCGGTTCCCGAGACTTCGGCCAGATCAAGGCACCGCGGCAAACCGTGATGTGGGCTTGCGCCCATTGCGGGAGACCGCAAGCGTCGGCCCGTGGCGGATCGGATATGCTCGGACGCGGTGTCGTCCCAGGGACGGAAACCATGAGCCACAAGCACGAGCAGTTGCTGCGGAGCATCTTCCACGACCCGATCAGCGCCAACATTCACTGGCGCGAGGTCGAGTCGCTGCTGAACCACGTCGGGGCAGACGTCGAGTCGCTGTCGGGTGCACGGATCCGCGTCAAGCTGAACGGCGCGGAAGGCATCCTGCACCGTCCACACCACGGCAACACGCTCGACAAGAGCGCCGTGCGCCACCTGCGCGAGTACCTCGCGCACGCGCGGATGACGCCCTCGCAGTACGAGGTGTCGCGCGAAGCACCACGCTGAAATAAACGAGGGCGTCCCGTTACCGGAACGCCCTCGGTGCGATCAGCAATCGGTCAGTAGCGCAGTTCTGCCGCGACCGCCGCGTGATCAGAGGGCCAGAGACCGTAGCCCGGCGGCCAGGTCTTCGACTCGGGAGTCGCGCCGATCAGCCGCGCGTCCATCACCTTGGACGGCTGCTTGAGCGAGAAGATCATGTCGATCCGCTCGTAGAGCTTCGAATGGCGGTTCGCCAGGTCCTCGTCCTGGCAGCACGATAGACCGACCAGCGGCCAGCCCTTGCCGGTCGACGCGCCCGGGCGCATGGTCCATGCGTCGGTGAAGCCCGCGAAGCCATCGGAGACATTTCCAGCGAACAGCATGTAGGGCGGCACTATCGCGCCCCCCGGTACCGGCGCCGGGAGCGGCAGGTCGCGCGGATCGGAATTGATGTCGCCGACGACGATGAGCTTGCGCCCGACTTCGGGTGCCATGACCGTGGTGGTCACGTAGATGAGTTCCTGCGCCTGCACGGACTGGACGAACCTGGAGTAAGGATTGCTCGAGTCCGGCTCGCGGACCTCGAGGTGAGTGTTGACGATCCGATACTTGGATCGGTCGACTTCGAGGTCGATGCCCACGTACCCGCGCTCGATGCGGACGGTATTTCCGGCGATGCTGGTCGCCGCGACGTAGTTATAGTTGCACCCGTCCACGGACGCGCGGCTGGGGACCTGGCTGCCGCAGAGCGAGGCATACGGCACGACGGTCGTCGTCGGGCGATCGAGGTCCTTGCGTACGAGGATGACGTCGCGATCGATGACCGTCACGTAGGCCCCGCCGACGGGAGTCCCGATCGGCAGCGTGATGTCCAGGTTCTTGACGATCGCCTTGTCGACGTAGCGGCCGTCCAGCGCGTCGAGCGTGCCCTGCAGGTGATCATTGAATGCGCCCGCGATCGGGCCATAGACGCAGCCATTGCCCACGAGGCCGTTAGGGTCGTCGGGACCTGGGGGCGTGCAGATGAATTCGAATACCTCCTGCAAGCCGACCACGTCCGGGCGGCGCTCCGAGATTTCCCTGGCCAGCGCGAGGTAGCGCTGCTCGGGGAGATTCGCGGCGACCATGCCGAGTGCGTTCAGCAACGCAGTGTTGAACGCGGTTCTCGAGGCGATGACCGCCGCGAGGACCGCCGGATCACTGCAGGATTCCGGCGGATCGCACGACAACACGGCCGCGCCGGCCTCCACGACCGGCACGAGGTCCGCGCCGAGGTACTGGTTCTGCGTCATCACGTCGATCTCTGCAGCCTTCCCTGGCGGCTTCGCGGAAGGCTTCTTGGCGTCCGCGGCAGCGGCGAAAACAAGCAGCGACGCGGCGAGCGACGCGAGAATGATGCGTCTCATGTAGTCCCTCCGAATTCCAGAATGATGATTGTGGGCGCGGGCCACAGGGCCCGCAGCGTCCGGACTGTGCGCCTGCGTACGATGCCGCACAATCCGCAGATCATACATTTAACTTAATCGCCGTCAGGGCAGGAGCGCGACACCGAACAGCCGTGCGTGCAGCCACTGCGCGATCACGACGTACAGCGCGAGGCCGGCGACGATTGCGATCACGTCGTTGTATCTGCGCGGCGGAGCGCC
>Ga0209253_10001487_pt1 | contig 20566 bp, 25 predicted proteins | sample FrelakmetBRP12BR_FD_187145 | JGI IMG/M metagenome (GOLD analysis project Ga0209253, IMG submission 187145) | Freshwater lake sediment microbial communities from the University of Notre Dame, USA, for methane emissions studies - BRP12 BR (SPAdes)... | ecosystem: Environmental > Aquatic >...
GAGGCGCGGGACCTTCAGTCGCGCAAACTGCTCCCCGCGATCCGCCTGCGTCACAACGATGGCGAGATTCATGCATAAGTTCGAGATGTGGGGAAACGGATGCGCGGCGTCGAAGGCCAGCGGGGTCAGCGTGGGAAGGATCGTCTCTTGGAAAAACTCGCGAAGCAGGCGCGCGCCGACAGCCGGAATCTCCGCATAGGGCAGCAGATGAATTCCCGTCTCTCGCAGGGTCGGCTGAAGGTCCTGCTCCCAACAATGCATCTGTTGCGACAGCAGCGTGGCGAGGGCTTCTTGGATCGCCCGAACCTGTTCCTCCGGCGTGCGGCCGTCCGGCGGGGCCTCGACCGAGCCGGTCTGCATCTGCCAATACAAGCCGGACATGCGGATCATAAAGAACTCGTCCAAGTTACTGCTAAAAATGGACAGGAATTTGAGCCGTTCGAGGAGGGGGTGACGGCGGTCCAACGCTTCGTCGAGTACCCGTTCGTCGAAGCGTACCCAGCTGAGCTCGCGGTTGATATAGAGGGAAGGGTCTGTCAGATCCATCACGTGTCGTTTGTCCTAACGATGCGGTACAAGGGTAGGGGATCAATCTTTAGCCGAACATCGGTCGGCGCTAGGATAGGCAGATCGTATGCGCTGTCTCAAGAGCGCTTTATTAATTATGTGTTAACTTATCTCGCGCGTTTCGCGCCGGCTGTGTCCTTGCCTTGCATGTCCGTTAACAGAATCTTAACTGGAATCGTATCGCCTTCCTCAGTATCTTCACCCCTCTGGGGTGGTTCTTACTTCCTCATGTGGGGATGGTGGTTATGAGCTGGACGACTTGTGCCTGGACCTTCGCATTCTGTCTGTGGGCCATCCCAACTCATGCCGCCGTTCTCGATCCCTGGGCCTTCACGTCGCTGGGGACGCTGAACGGGTCTGATACCATCTCCATCCATACGGACACACTGCAACTTACTGGTGGGGCCTCTTACACCGGCGTGCTCGATCCGGTTTCCGGCGCGAGCATCTTCGCATTCGATAACATTACCGGCACGAGCCTGTCGATCTTCGGAACGCGCACCTTGGGTTTGCTCTCAACAGGCAACATCGCGTTCACCGGAACGATCGACTTGTTCGGAAGTGGCGGATTGGACATGGTGGGGGCAGGTTCCATGGCACTGGCCAACGTAAATGCGCTGGGCGGTGGACAGACTGTGTCGCTTACGGCCAATCAGATCAATCTTGGCGGAACAGTGGATTCCGGCAGCCGGCCTCTAAGCGTCAGCGCAGTGGAACCGATCAACTTGTCCGGAGACATCGGAAGCGGAGTCATTAGCCTGTCAGGCAGAGAAGGTTTGGTCCTTTCAACAGGAGCAGGAATCACTAGGGGAACGGTAGCCTTGGGCTCGGGGCTGGTCACTCTGACTGGCGGGAGCACATCGGGGCAGATCGTCGTTTCCTCCACCACGGGCCAGATTGTGGGCTCTCCGGGTGTGACCGTCGTTGCCCCAGTTCCGGTACCTGAGGCATCTCTCTTATTCGCCACCGGGATTGCGGTGCTTGGGTTCGTGAAGCGGCAAAGAAGTTAGTCTCAAGGCTCTCATCTCAGCCATACGTGAAGGTAGTACCTGATAGTTCCTGACATGCACGTATGACGCGTCCCATTCAATGCAGGCTTGCACACCAATACTTCGTTGTGTACGGACGCGTTGTCATTTGGTGCAGTTCATTCCAAATGAGAATGTTTTGTTTTCATAGAAGGGTCAGAAGTAGAGGGGCAGGGGTTAGAATAAATCGAACTGAATGGGGCTGGCTGGTGGGCTTTCTCCGGCTGCATTGTAGGCCGTCACTGTAAGATCGTATCGCTCACCGATCGGCAGGTCTACTGTAAGCCAAAGCTCGGAGCCTGCATCGATTGTCTGTCGGACCGAGGTGGACAGGGCGGTGATGTACGCTCTGTATCCAGCGGCATTGCCAGATGAGGAAGGGCTCCATATGAAGGTTACCGTCCTTGTTGGGGACCTGTTCTCCGATCTGAGCGGTTCAGCTGCAGACCCATTCACCGGCGTATCGCGCTGAGATCCTCCTCCGATTGTTTCATAAGAGGCTGAAGCCCTATCTGCTGGCGCTGGCATATTCGCCGGATCGACGGCATCCCCGAATGTCGAAGGCGTGAGCGGACTGTCGTTTCCACCGATCGGTTGTTGAGGCGTCTGTGATACGGAAGGATGTGAAAGGATCGTCCCTTGTGAACCCGTGGCAGGATCTTGAAAGTCGCCACAGGACACGAGCAGCAGTCCTGAGAGGAACGGCCAGAGATTTGTGTGGATGGTTAAGTGCCGGAGCATGGATCCTATCGATACATTGGAGCGGCCCGATACATTCGGCGGACAGACTGTGCTCGGTAAATACTTAGCGGCATGCCTGTTACAGGAACTTCATGGTTGTTGTAACAGGTTCGTTAATAGTGCTTCGACGAACGCATAAAAGGGCGTCAGCGATACCCCAATCTTTGAGAGGCATCATTTACACGACCTTGAGATCCCCGGAATCGTTTGGTGACAGTACGTGGGTATGCTCCTGGTAGCCATGTTGGGAACATGATGTGGATGTTGCCCTGTTTCCGCGGCCTTGTTCTCGACGCCGTGGCGAAGCAGTTCGAAGTTGAACCGGGCGATGGAAGAGAAGGAGGTGAGTTAGTATGCTTACCGAAATTCGAGGCATGTTATTTCTCTTCCTGTCTTTCGTGTTCTTTCTGACTATTATTGGTCTGCTTACAGTGGGAGCGGTCATGAGACCCGTCCGGTGGAGTGAACGACCGAGACACGCGAGCTGAAATTGCAGTGATGAAACGTTGTCAGGTATTATCATGCACTCAGCATCACCCTCCTTTCGGCATCAGTCGGAGGGATGGTCATCCGCCGTCGAGATTGATTGTCCGGCGCCCAACGTCGAGTGCCAAGAACGATTTGGTTAATCCTTCTTCTGTAACACTGGAGGTCACCATGCGATGGTTGCCCAAGAATCTCGTCTCTCGTCTTCAGCTTTTTCTTATCTCAGGGTTCGCGATCGTCCTTCTTGGCGCGTGCGCGGGAGCTCCCGAGCAGAAGGATTGGATTAAGATCGGCCAGACAACGAGAGAAGAAGTGGTGAAACAGTACGGCCAGCCGGATCTTGTCATGGCTTCCGAGGAAGGCGAAACTGCAATCTATCGGCCAAGAGATTCGAAACGATCTACTCCCCAGGTGGAAATACCAACCATGCAGGTAGGCCCTCTCGGGACGATGACCACCAAGATGGAGCCGATCAATCCAGGATCAGGAACTAGACCGATGAACGGCGGGCTGCAGCAAAGACCTGAGCAGGAGCTACGCATTCGGTACAATGCCCAAGGCATCGTGCAGGAACTCATCCGGTAGTTGACCCCTCAATCATTATCAATCTTTGAAGCAGGGCCAGAGTATGCCCTGAGAAACCCTGAAAGTTTTTCATATTCAATAAGATTTCTCCCTCCAAGCCCAAGGGACCTTTCCAGCTTTCAGTCAGCTTGGCATGAGTCTCTCCACGGGACTGTGGAATCAACCGTGCTAATTCCGGCTGCCAGTGACACATCTAGAAACTAACCATTCCCGCTCAGAGGCATGCAGGCATCTCCGGCCCATGCGAGAAAGACCGGCCAAGGTCTTTGATACTGAATGGTTTCGGATCATGAAACCCATTCGTAACAATGGCCTGCGATACTTCATCAGGAACCAATCTGACGAATGGAAGCGAGCGAAGAAGGAGGGGCCTATGAAAGATAATATTGTGGTTATGGCCGACCAGAAAACGATTGCCATCGTGGCGCATGACAACAAGAAGCAGGATCTGCTGGCCTGGGCCAAATTCAATCGTGAGGCGCTCGCCGGTCACAACCTCATTGCGACCGGGACGACGGGTAAGCTGCTTCACACGGAACTCGGTCTCCCCGTGACGCGGCTGCAAAGCGGTCCGTTAGGCGGGGATCAACAAATCGGAGCCAAGATCAGTGAAGGCGAAATCGACGTCTTGATCTTCTTCTGGGATCCGCTGGAACCGCACCCGCATGACCCGGATGTGAAAGCTCTACTCCGTATCGCGGTAGTTTGGAATATCCCAATCGCTTGCAATCGAGCGTCGGCGGACTTTCTCATCTCGTCTTCTCTCATGCCGCAGGAATATCAGCGCCTCGTCCCGGACTATGAAGGTCATCGTAATCGTCCTGTCCGTCTGGACACGGCGTAGCCTAGCAGCAAGATTAGTATTTACCTCATGCTAGCCTTGAATTTACCTGCCTGTAACGTGGGTCGGCGAAGCTCATAGCACGTACTACGTACGACAAGAGTCATTGACGGCACAAGTCGGTTGGTTGCCGGTTTTCTCAATTGAAAGGAAGGCATGTACAAAGGAAAGTTGTCGGCGTTGCAAGAGTTTATGAGCGAGGTCAGTGCCCTGGCGTTTCATGCCGTGATCGTGGCGCTCAGCGCCGGAATTGCCTGGTCGCTGCCGAGCATTGCCCGGCAATTCCTTATATTCTGGTCGCGTGTCGAGCAGGAGAAAATTCTGCTGCTGACCATTGAGGTCGGCGTGGCGCTGGTGCTCATCGTGATTTCCAATTATCTGTGGCGCGCGCATCAAGACCGCCGACAGGCCGTGATGGCAAGGGGCGCGGGATTGGTCTCCTTTTTCCCGCTGCACGATCCTGGCGCCGGCAAAACCATCCGCGATTTGAAACAACAGCAAAGTTTGGGTCGCACAGTCCTCGCTATCGGGGTGACCGGCCATGGCACGGTTGTGGGCGATAAGGCTGAGATGCATGTGTTGCTCGAAACCTGCCTGGAAGCGAAGCTGATTCTCTTGAATCCCTTCTCAGAAGAAGCGGCTCGTCGGGCCCAGTCGCTCTCGCATCCGGACATTTCTCCGAACCGATTCCGGCAGGAACTGCAAGACACGATTGCCCTGATCAAGCGCTTTCGTGCCAGCGGAAAGGTCATCCGGTTGAAGCTTTACTCAGATCGCCCGCACCTGAGAATGGTGATCCTTGGTGACTATCTCTGGCTCCAGCATTACCACACGGGCCTCGATGTCCGCTGGATGCCCGAATATGTCTTCCAACACAACCTCGACCATCACGGGCTCTATACGCTCTTTTATCAGTACTTCACGAAACGCTGGGAGAATCAGGAGATTCCAGAATACGATTTTCAGACAGACGAATTGGTTTATCGGGCAAGAAACGGCAGCGAGTTGCGCAGAGAATCGTTCGGGCTCGGTGACTCAGCCGAATTGATGGCCACGGCAGCGGCGTTGGCTGAGCCAAGTCTGGCGGTGGCTCAGGCCGGAATCTAATGTTCGAGATGTAGATCCGCCGCCCGGCGTCGGTGAGATGTGAATTGCTCCCTGCGTATGGTTGCTGAATCGATTGCTCGGCAGTCCTACACCCCACGTTTCACCGGTCACATCTAGTTTTCGTCAATGTCCACCCATCGGGAAGAACGACACCGCGATCGAGATGGTGATCAGCACGATGATGATCCATTCGAGCACTTCCATGCGGCGGGTGGTCGCCCGGTCAGACATCTTGCCGTAGATGCTTTCCAACGTCTCCAGCTTGCGAAGAATGCTCGCATCCCAGGCTTGCAAGTGGAACCGTTGGGAGGCGAGCCGGTAGACGCGAGCCAGGTACTGATCGCCTAAGAGCTTCAGGGTATTCGTCACCCGCTCGAAGAGGAGCGCGCCATCGACTTGCAGTTGCGCGATATGCGTGGTGTCCTTGTCGTGAGAACCAGGTAGTGGTAGCAGGCGCGGCTTTCGTGCGAGTGCTGCGTATCCCTCGTTCAGCGCCGTATCGAGCTGTTCGTCGAGCATCCGCATTTCCAAGAGTTCTACATTGGCAAATTCCAGCACGGCGCGCACATCGTCCATGTCTGTTCCGAAGAGCACGGCCGAGTGCCAGTCGATGAGCGCGGCGTCCTCGACCCCGTAGGAAATGCGGCAGGACGTGGCATCTTGAATTTCCTGGTCGGCGAGCGGGGTCCGTTCGCCGCGTAACACTTGCGCCAGTTCCGCTTCCCGGCTTGTCCAAAGCGGAAGTCCCTGTGACGGCGAATAGGATTCGATCGAGAAGATGATGTAATCCTCGACCTCTTTGGCAATTTTCGGCCGTTCGATCGACGGATGAAGCGCCTGAACCAGTTGCTCCACCCGCTTGCGTGACTCTGTGAGCAACGGCTCGTTTTCGTAGAGCGACTCGCTGAGCTCCAGCAAGCCCTCGAAGGGACCGTTGAGCATAAATCTGTACGTGATAGTCACCGCACCGAAGTCGTAGACCATGACTTCGACTGTGGGGCTGGAGCGGTACTGGCCGACTTCTAGGCTTACTCCTTCTTGCATGAGGCGCAGCGGGGCCGGTCGGTATTCGAAATATTGAGGGGATCTCGTTTTATGCCGCAGGCGGCCACGCTGCGTGTCGGCTGTGATCCGGCGGTTCACCTCCTCCAAATTGATCGACCACCCGATATCGTAGGCAAACACCGCATAACAGGTGCCTGTGTTGATCGTGAGTGACGGAAGCGGTGCAGCGTTCATTGAAATCCTCTTCATGTTCTTCGCGGGAATGGAGGGCTAAGTTTGGCTCCTGCCTGAATCTATCAGCTACGTCTATGGTGCGATCCTAACAACAACAGTCCGGAATCGGATCGGCCGATTAGGGGGAAGACAGCTCCTGTACGATGCCCCGGCTGACGTAGCGGATACGAATTCCACTCCGTAACAGTTCAGTCCTCTCCCTATTCAGATCATGGGCGCCTAGACCAGGAACGATCCGTTGCATGCTGGACACGGCTGTTCCCGGGGGGCCGACCTGCGCGGTGGGAATTTCGAGGCGAGGAGTCGCCGCGATCGGGCTGTAGACGGCGGTGTCCCCATCGGGAGACGCGATGACCATATCGGGTGGCCCGTATCGTTCGATCACATCATGCTTCGTTGTCGCGCCGACACGAATCCAATCAGGATGGCCAGGCGGCGAGACACATCCCGCGAGAAGACCGAGCGCAGCCAACATCATCGCAGACGAATGCAGCAGCGAACAGAGTATCGATCTCACCCGTGGGTTTCTCATCTACGACTCTCCACACCAGGACATAATCAACTCTACTCTTTCTAACTGAGTCGATACAAATATCCTGTTCCGCCGACCCGGATGACGGACTCTACCGATCGATGGGATAGCGGGTGCCTGGTCTCTCCCATTTTATGGCCGTACCGAGGTTTTCTTCTGCAAAGTTGCATCTCTTAACATCGCTGTTACGCGTTCTTGAGGCCTGACAGATCGAGACGTAACGGCTTGCGGTGACACTGCTTCCTGTGGGAGTGCCGAGAGCGTGGCGGCAAGAAGGAGACTGCAGCTTCTTGATGCTGTGCGGTTCCCGGCTCAATCGGACATCTGGAGAGAATGTGATCCTGCATATCTCTCCGTCTGCGACCGTTCCTAGCCTTTCACGCACCCAACTGGAGGAGGGCGGAGATGGCACAGTCGTTCGGGCAGAGTGGGCTTGGTCAAGCACGAGTGGCGACATTCACAACGGCACGCTCGCTGCAGCTGGTTTCATCCGGCGCGGTGAGGAAATGTGGAAAGGAGTCGATGATGGCAAAACTCAGAAAGCGATTGGTGAAGTGGGGGTTCGCGGCGGCGAAAGTCGGTTTGGCCGCTTCTATTCTTGCGGCTCCGGCTGTGTCTGCCCAGGCGAATGAATTCGAAGGGTTCGAGGGGTTGGATTTTGGCGCGCTCGTTCAGCGTGGACTGGAGCGGTCTTCCAACGTGTGGTTCGGAGTCGGCAAGCCGCTGAAGGAATCGGCGTCACCTACAACAGGGGATTATCGAACACCGACTCAAAGGGCTTCGGAGCACGTGCTGCTGGCCGACGGTCTCAAAGCCGAGTACGTGACTCGGATAGCCGCCAATGCGGCGGACATGTTTGCATTTTGGCCGAGCGACGAGAGTCCGACACACCTGATATTCTGTATCGAGGGAGGGCGTCAAGATCTTGGGACTTTCCTGCCGAGTGGCGTGGTCAGAAAATTCAATCCTGCCGTGCAACGTATCAAGCTGTCGGACGGCTCGGTGGAGACGATCCTCCGCGGGACGATTTCCTGCGATGGCATTCGCCGGACTCCGTGGCAGACGATTTTGGCGACCGAGGAAGCGAGCGATGGCGGAGCCTATGAGATCATCAACCCGATGAATGTGACGAACCATACGATCACGGATCGTGGGCTAGGTTCCATCGTCGATGAGAACGGATTACCCTCCACCTCGATTGTGAAACGAACGGCGTTGCCCAAGATGGCATGGGAAGGAATCGGCGTGACGCCTCAGGGCGTGGTCTATGCCGGAGATGAACTGCGACCGGGCACCCCGGCGAACGCCGACGGCGGCGCCATGTTCAAGTTTGTTCCGGCGATCCCCAGGACCACCAACACCCCCATCGCCACGCTTGCGGAATCGCCTTTTGCTGCCGGCAATGTGTACGCGCTTCAGGTGTCCTGCCAGAGCGCCACGCAGCAATTCGGGCAAGGCTGTGAAATCGGGAATGGCGCCTGGATCAATGTGAGCGCGGCGAATGCGCGGACCGATGCCAATACCATGGGCGCGACCGGCTACTATCGTCCTGAAGATCTCGAGTTGGATGACATGTACGAGGGGCCTGGTGTTCGTTTCTGCTGGACGAATACCGGTCTGGCCGAAGGGGGCAACTACGGAGAGGTGCTGTGCGGCGTCGACTCCGCTCCCCTGACCGCGAGCGTGGCGCAGCGCACTGTTGTGGTGAACCGGTTTGTGGAAGGCGATCAGGACATGAACCAGCCGGACAATTTCGCGTTTCAGCCGAAGACCGGCAACCACTACGTGATCGAAGACAATCCCAACGGCGACATTTTCGCCTGTTTGCCGGACGGTGCAGATCGCGACATTAAGACCGACGGCTGCATCAAGATTCTGTCGGTGAAGGATTCGTCCGCAGAGCCGACCGGCTTTAAATTTACGGCCGACGGGCGGACTGCCTATCTGTCCATTCAACACAGCAGCGACGGCTTGATGACGAAGTTCGACGATTATGCAACAGACGACATCATCAAAATCACCGGGTTCAAGATCCCGTTCCGGTTTCAACACTGAGACACGGACATCCACGCGTCTCCTATTTGGCCAACAAGACGTGCGCGCCGGAACAATCGGCGCGCACGTCGGACTGACACTATGTACATCACTCCCGATCGACCACTGGTGACACCTCTTTCCGATCCGGAACTCGCGCTCCGTCGTGAAGTCCTGGTGACAGGACTGTTCAAGTATGTGGCGGAGATTCAAGAGCTTGAGGACGGCTACGCGTTCAAGTTCCGCCGCTCGGAATTGCTCAACAGGCGAATTGAGGACTACCTGCTGTTCGAAGGGTTGCATGCTCCCCAACTAATATTCGCGCTCATTGCGGAAGCGGATGGCAGCGTATTGTGGTTACAGATACGAGGACCAGAGGGCAAGAAGGGAAAAGTTTGGACCACGTACGTGACTCGCCAGATACCTGTGAGTTATCAAGCCTGAAAATCGAGAATTGAGTTTCTCGCCAGATTGATGGCTTTCGGGACCAACACCCTGCGCTGTAAGTGCTAGCAGGCTGTGGAAATGCGGTGCCGACCCGCTGGGTTAGCCGCGCGAGACGCGAGGGTTCGAGGTCCGCAGTTCGATGCTTTCGGCACGTCGAACCCTGAACGTCGAGCTTCTGGTCGCGCCGTTCTCGCATGTCTCACGCGTTACGGTCTGAGGTGCGGGCGGACTTCTTCAGCATCCCGTTAGAGAGAGAAAATAACTTGTGGAATGACAAAGGCCTGAGAGATATGAATAAACAGATTGCGGCCGGTTAGCGAGATTTCACTGTTTCTTTAGGATACCCGGAGACAGTTGGAGGCCTGATAACTTGCCCAATGAGGAGTCGCGGATGAAAAAGGCCGCAGCTTGAGCGCGCCGAGTCACTTTTAGCTTCTGGAAAATGAACCGGACATAGTTCTTTACGGTCTTATCGCTCAATTCGAGCGATGAGCCGATCTCCTTGTTTGTTTTTCCCTCGGCAACAAGCGCAAGGACACGCTGCTGTTGGGCGGAGAGGGGTACCTGCCGGGGCTCGGAGGCTTTTTCTTTCTGAAGCCGCATGCGGGTCAAGAGATGTTGTGTAATGGCCGGATCGAGAATCGCCCGCCCCTTGGCCACGGCATGAATGGCTCGCATCAACCCCTCGGTATTCACCTGTTTCAATAAATAGCCGTGCCCTCCTCCAATAACCGCGGCAAGCACCGCCGCATCGTCTTGATCGGAGGTAAGAAAGAGCACACGCGTGGCGGGAGAAGATTCCCTGATGGCACGGCAAGCATCCACTCCACTACCACCAGACAAGCGGACGTCCATCAATGCCACATCCGGTTGAAGACGGCAGGATTCAACTACGGCATCCGTGACGGTAGCCGCTTCGCCGACCACACTGATATTGTCCTGTCGACTCAGCATGGCCTGCAAGCCCACTCGAACGATTTCTTGATCGTCCACGATCAACACTCTAATTGGTTTCATGATGGAATACATGCGTCAGGAACCATCGGTTAAATTGACGACCGTGAGTTGTAGAAAGGGGCCGTCTCACGAATCGGAATCACACAAGGGCCGGTTTATTCTTTTTCCACCGGTCGCTTCCGTAGATGGGCGTGCGGGCCCGGCTTGGGAGGGGAAGCCGACGTCGCCGACGGTTCAGAGCGATTACGCTGTCGATGACGTCCCCACAGTGGAGGCAGCGAAAAGCCGGGATCCTGGTTCCCCCCTCGCAGATGATCTCAGGCACTCTCATGCCGGCACAACGGGTACAGGGCATACATCCTCCTTGGTTAGACGGTCGTAAATAGCGGCGACTCCTGTTGGGAATCACGTGGGTCTGAATTGAGCGCCGAGCGTACGGACGCGCTCAGGACCTGGTCGCGAATCGCGAGCACGACTTCGCAGACCGGCCCAAACTGAAAATCTGTGAGCAGCTGATCAAGCCGGCCGGCTGTCTTGTCCAGATTGAAGTAGTGACGGAATTCTGAGAGCACGGTGTCCCGCATGCGCGGTTGCGCGGCATCGATCTCCCAGGTCCGCATGTAGACGACGATCGGTTCGTCGAGCGCTTCGATTCGAGAGAGAAGGGATTTCAATATTGGATAGCTGAACGCTCTGAGATATCCGCCACCGCCTATGGCCTTGCGGAATCCTCCAAGATTCATGCTTGAGGGTGGGATTTCCCAGAGACGGATGCCTTCCAACGCAAGTCGATGGATCCATGGGCTTGCGCCTGGTATCCCTGCCAGGTCATGGTGGATGGGAAGCACGCTGCTATCGTACAGAAATCCTTCTTCGGCTACGATCTGCAGGGCCCAGGGTGTGTGCGCGGTGATACTCAGGCTTGGCGCGCGATATCCGACGACTTGGTGTCCGGTGATATCCTCCAGAATATCTTTGGCTCGACGAATATCCGTTCGGAATAGTTGCGGAGTTTGTGCGCCGACCAATTCATGCCCGTAACCGAGACAGGCAATCTCGTGGCCGGCGGCTGAAACTGCACGAATGACCGATGGATGTTGTTCAGCCAACCACCCGAGCGAAAAGAACGTCGCGTTCGTTGAATGGAGAGCCAGGAGTTCGAGGATTCGCTCAACGCTCGCTTGTGCCCGACTTTGAAAGGATGACCAATTTCTCCTGCGCATGGAAGAGTCAAAGCGAGAAGCGTGAAAATGCTCCTCGAGGTCGAAGGTCAAAATATGTCGAGGTCGTCGGTCGATATCGTGCATCGTGGTCTCCTGTATGACGTTGCAGCCCGGGGCTTGTCCCTTCTCCTGGCGGGAAGGGACAAGCGCGGGGAGCCAGGTGCACGGCGAGGTAGCAGCTGGACTCCAAGGTGCGGGCGTGACAGTGTTCCGCATCGGGTTAATTCCTGGCGGCTTCTTGTTCGACGAGAGTGAGACAGGGGACGCACAAGAGCGAATCCGGCTGAACCTTCAGCCTGGCCTCGGGGATTTCTTGAGCGCAGCGGGAACAGATCCCATACGAATGCGCATGCAGAGACGTGAGCGCCTGCTCAATCCGCCGAAGCTTTTCGATGACAAGCATCTTCACTGAGAGGGCTACATCAAGCTCATGCTCAGCCGCTGCCTGGTCGGTCGGATCGGGGAAGAGTTCCGGTTCTGTCATGAATATATGGGAGATCATAGTTTCGCGGGTGAGCACCGCCCGAAGTCTATTGAGTTCTCGCTGAAGATCCGCGAAGTGTGTGCTGGTCCGTTGCTGGACATTCAGGTGCTTTGTCGGAGCCATTTTTGGGGCACGGCTTTGGGAACTCGTGTGTGGCATTGGCGTGACCTCCCTGTGGCGATACTTTTACGCTGTGCAAGACACGGGGCGATCAGCAACGGATCAAATCTGTGTAACGCGGGTCTGGTGCTTGTAGTAAGTGTGGAGAGAGGTGACCGTGATACTTGAAGCACCTGAAGAATAAAGGTTTTCTTTGCGGATGTCTGTCTCTGAGTGGAAGAAGTTAACGAACTTGTAACATGCCCTTGTGTTAGGCGTAATGGTGCAAGCCCACGATGTTGAAGTTGAACTACGACAGGCTTTCAATGTGCGTGCTATCCGGAGCGACAGCCATGACCCTGGAGATTCGAGTGGGAACCACGATGATGCGGAGGTTCAGCCTGTTGGTGATGAGTGCGCTGCTGTGTGTCACGGTGGGTTGTGCCCGTCCCCAGAAATACATCGACGTCACCTGCGGAAAGATGCCGGGCGAAACGCTGCTCGATCGGGAAGCTGCTATCCAATGCCAGACATTCAAGAAAGCCGAAGCAGCCACAGTGGTCTATACCGAAGCGGCGCTACTGGTGAAGTCCTACCGTGCGTGCCTCAGGAAATACGAGGGGATGCCGTCAGATAAAGCGGTGGACTACTGCGCAGAATATCCCAAGGCCTTTGCAACTGTAACCTGCGCTAAGGAGGCTGGGGAAATTGTGTTGGGTCCTGAGGTGGCCATGCAATGTCAGCATGTCAAGCAGGATGAAGCCGCCACTGCGGTGTATAACGAAGCAACCTCGCTCTTGGCGACGTACCGCGCCTGTTTGGAGAAGTATGAGCAAGCACCAGCGCGTGCCAGAGAATATTGCGGACAGTACGGCAAAGCGCTCCAAGGCATTGGTCTGCAGATCAAAGAACCCGTCGAGACAGCTCCCCTTACAAAAGATACAGCTCGATCATTGCCGAGGCCTAAATACTAGCGCTGTCTCCAGTCTGCGTGGGCCATCTTTCTTCTCTCTAGCTCTCTGCTGATACATTTCCCCAGCGTAACTCAGAGGTTCAACGCACCTCGGAGAATCTGCTTTGCTTCCATGATCTCTGCGGCCTTGCTAGATGGCAGTTTGAACAGTCTGCTGGCTGCACGGGGACCATCGATAGCCAGTTGCACCCGAGATTTTCCAATGTCACGAATCGTATTTTACTCCCTCTTAGTGCGCTCGTGTTTGGCAGGACCGCGCCTCCCAGTGCGTCGATCTCCGGTCTTCGTCAAAGTAGACGCGATATCCCACACAGCGAGAACTCCCTGACAGAAATTCATAGTCCCAGGCCTCTATTCCGGTCGGAAGCCTTTTCAGTCGCTGCGGGTAGCCGAATCGGCGGATCATGTCGTCCTGACCGATCTGTCCGATACTGGCTTCAAATTCTTCCACTCGGGGATGGCTGCAAGACAGAAGGAGAGGCAGTAGGCATGCAGGAAGGAGGAGACACCATATCCTTGTCATTTGTAACAGATCGCCGATTAGCAGCTACTTCTCTGGGACCTGATCCGACAGTTTGTAGCCGAGGGATTTCACGGAGATAATCGCGTCATTCAGAATAGGGACCTTAATTTTCAGTCGACGAATATGGACGTCGACTGTTCTCGTTGTCCCATAGTAGTCGTAACCCCACACGGCGTTGAGCAGGACATCGCGTGTCAGCACGCGCCCAGGGTGACGCAGCAGGTGTTCGAGTAGACCGAATTCTTTGGCAGTGAGCGACACTTCTATGCCCTTCACAGTCACTTCGTGGCGGGAGAGGTCCATCAAGAGCGGCCCAAAACTAAAGGATGATTGCTTGGGATTGTCTGTCCGTTCGAGGCGACGAAGGAGCGCTTTGACCCTGGCGATCAACGCTTTGGGGCTGAACGGTTTCGACACATAGTCGTCGGCGCCGAGTTCGAGGCCGACAATGGTATCGGACTCCTCGGCTTTGGCCGTCAGCATGATGATAGGAAGCAGCGCGGTGTCAGGCGCGTTGCGGACTTTCTTGCAGACTTCAAGGCCGTCCATCTCTGGAAGCATGAGGTCAAGAATCAGAAGGTCAGGCTGCACGGACTTAATGAGCTTCAGCGCTTCGGCCCCGGACTGCGCAATACTCGCGTGAAACCCTTCCTTCTCCAAGTAGAGTTTCACGAGTTGGGCGATGTCCGCCTCATCTTCGATGATCAATACCTTCTTAGGAGCAAGAGGCATGAGGTCTCCATCTCTGCGGCATGATGGGCTGAGTCCTAAGGCAATCTTGCCATGCCGTAGGATAAACCTTCAATGTTACGATTGTATTAACTCAGAATGGGTACGAGAGAGGACAAAGGGTGACCGTGGCGTGGTTCAATTAGGATGTCGCGCTGGGAGGTGGAGTGATATCGCCGGTAGGAAGATGGTCGTGAGTCGCAATGGCTTCGTCAAGGACTCGGAGCGACTCATTCAGGAGGTCTGTTGCACAACTGAGCGTGACGTGAATTTGTTGAAGCGCTTCCTCCCATCGTCCTTCCTGCTGAAAGGCTTGAAAACGACGATGATGCTCCTCCATGATCGCTTGCTTTGCATCCAGCATCAGGCTATCAACAGCTGTCACAGGCGCCTCCCATTCGTGTGATCGAGGTCGCACGGTAACAGACCCGCGATCTACTCAGCAATGATACGAATGGGTGGGTGATGTGATACTTCAAGAATATTCGATAACCACATATGTTAATATGAGCATATGAATATTAACAGGCTGTTGGTGACTGACTATCCCACCTGTATCCGGCATCTAAACGCCTGGCCATTTGGTCCTGCGCATCCCGAGAAGCTAGTCGGCTCTCTGGCTTGACGGTTTGGCGAGAAGAAGGTTATCGTGACTCGTACAATTCATTTATTGTGGAGAAACTGATGCGCAAAATTTCAAACTGCACCCTGGTCGTGGCTGGATTCCTACTCACTGCCTGCTCCTCAACTGAATGGATCCACCCCAACAAACCCTCGTCAGAATTCACTAGCGATTACAACAAATGCGGGATGGAAGTCTCGCGGGATCCCAAGCTGCAGCAAGGCAGTCAGCTCCTCGTTATCAACGCCACAGAACGCTGTATCCAAAAGGAAGGCTGGCGGTTGGTCGAACGGTAGAAACAATTTCGCCCTCTCTCGCTCTCGCTCTCCGTTGAGCATTTTCCATTCAGGCTCCTGTGTGTCACCTGCTGACCGTCACCACTCCGGCATGCGCCGGGGTGTCGGGTTATTTCACGCGACATTCAGAACAGCCCATTCGGCTCCGTTCACGACACAATTTACATAAACGTTACGGGGAATTCACAGGACTGGAATGTCCAGCGGGTACGGTAGAGGCACAAGACTATGCCGAATGACACGTACATCACCATGGAGCCGGTCATGAAGAACACCGAAGCCTATCTGTTCGTGCTTACAATTTCTCTCTTGCTGGCAGTACCGATCGTTCGGGCCATTCAAACATTACTGGCCATGCATGCCCGAGTCATCTTCCCTGTGCTTCGAATGCAAACAGGGCAGAGCTTCAGCACGTTGATGACGTCCAGCAGAAACATGAATGTGGTCGTCTGCCCCCACTGCGCATCGTCCTTTGATCGCCCCATCGACTCGCGCCATGCCACATGGACACAACCAAGGGAGGCCCTATGATCACCGTCGATCGACTCATGACTCGCAAAATGGTGCAGATCGAAGCCGGGACCTCGGCCATTGAGGCGGCGAAGCTCATGAAGCACCACAAAATCGGCAGTGTATTCGTGACAACACACGGCCACATCGTCGGCATTGTGACGGAGCCGGATATTGTCCGGAAGGTCGTCGGGGCAGAGCGGGTGCCCTATTACATCCCCGTGGAAGAGATCATGAGCAGCCCGGTCATCGGCATCGACGGCCGCCGGTCTGTGACTGAAGCGGCTGATCTGATGGAACACCATGGCACGCGCCATTTAGCCGTACTCAAGGACGACTCGATCGTGGGAATCCTATCCGTCCGCGATCTCCTTCACCCGGTTTCGATTGATGAGTTCTAAGCGTTCATGGTTCATCTCAGAAACGCTGTCACACGAGAGAGGATTCGCAGACATGGCACTTGATCTCTTCACATCACTCTTCGCAATGGGCGTGCGTTTTGCCCTGGTACTCGGCGTGATGCTGTTCATCGTCTCACTTGGTCGCGATGCCTGGAGCGCTTTTTCGGGGCACGAATAACACCATGATCCAAACCTCCATGGAACAGACGCTGTCGAACGGCTGGCCCAATCGATTTATCGCGACACTCACAAGCTGTGACATCACACGCGTCTGGGAGGCGGGCACGCGATTCATTCTCAGCCTGCTCACCCTGACGATCCTCCTTGGTCTCGCAGGCGGCGTCGTGAAAACGTTTCTCGACCTGCGGCTTCTTCTGTCAGCCGATCTTGAGGTTGCGCTCCGACACATTATTGTCGATGCGTTAACCTTGCTTGCGGTCGTGGAAGTCTTGAGGACGACGCTGACCTACTGCTCAGATGGACGAGTGCGCGTCACATTTATCGTGGACACCGTGCTCGTCGTCATGCTGACGGAGATCATCTCACGATGGTTTACGGGCGGGGAGTGGCATCAATTCGCGATACTAGGTGGTATCGTCATCACACTGGGATTCATGCGCATCGTGGCCATTCGTTACAGCCCGGCGCCAACGACGTTCACACAACAGACCCATCAACCGGGGTCATTATTTTCACAATCTCAGTAGGAGGTATCTATGTCGATCAGTTCACTTCTTGAATCAGATCTTGTCATCCATCCGTTGCGAGGAGAGCGTCACGAAGCCGATGCACTCACGGCAACCATTCTCGACCATCTGAGTGAGCAGACGGTGATCTGTCTGGACACGCTCGTCTGCCTCATGCCTGAATATACTTGGAACCAAATTTTTGATCGCGTCGATCAGCTCGCCCGATGCAACAGGGTCGTCCTTCGCCGCCACCGATTTGCCTACACACTCTTCTCGACAGATTTCGTGGCCTAACCACGCCGTTCACGGACGAACACCTGCCCGCACGCTGCAGTCACACCCTCGTACAGGCTTCACCGCCCTCTCGTTCTTCACCCATGCCTCGCGCCACAGTCCAGACAAAGGCGTGGTTCCTTCTTTCACTGTGGTAGTGCTGGTATAGCTGACTACTCTCCTCGCTTCTGAGACGACCTATCCCCGCATCTGCCACACAAGGAGCCGACCAGCATGAGTGACGCCAAAGACCAGACCATCGCGTTGCATGTTCGATTGAAACCCAGCGAGTCCTCCGCGCATCCGCGCGCGACGAACTATACGAACGTTGGGGTGGCCCAGGGGATCGCCTATGTCGATTTCGGCTTCATCGAGCCGACGCTGCTGGCCGCCATTGCCAAGACGGCGAAGGATGGCCAGTCCGCGCCAAAAGGCTTAGAAGGCAGCCTCGTCACCCGCATCGCCATGGATGTGGATGTGCTGGCCCGGTTGCATCAGCAGATACAGCAAGTGTTGGTCACGATGCGTGACGCGCAGCAAACGAAACAGAAAGTCTTGATGCAAAGTGGAGAGCCGCGAAGGGCTGTGAGTGTGAGCAACTTCACGGGAGGGTAGCGGACGGAAGAAGGAGTGGTTGAACAATGGTTCCTGACACCTTTTTCTTCTCGCTATAAGATTCTGGATGGACTCACGACCTATATCCTTTCGGGCGCGGCCAGGTTTGATCGCGAAAAATGCCTATTGACAGGGTACTTGTGCACGCTTAAAGTGCGCGCGTTTGAGAATAATTAGGAACAGGAAATGGTGGTATTTCGAAGATGAAAGAGCGTTCTGCTGGCCCCAGAGGAGGAACGACGAATGTCGAACAGAATGGTAATCGTGATCGTGCTGCTCAGTGGGCAGCTGCTGCTGACGGGATGCGTCTCATTCGCTGAGACACCGGGGGAACGGTTTCGTCAGGCGATCAAAGAGATTGAAGCGGCCTGTGCGAAACGGAAGCTCGACCCAAATGAAGTCTGTGGTGGTGTGGCCAAACTCAAGCCAGCCGATCCACTGGCCACCGAAGAAGGCCGTTTCGCGCACAGCATCAAGATTCCGAATCCTGTCCCGGAAGATAGCGGGTACAAGTCCGGGATGACGCCGGAACAATACTTCGACCATCTCTGCAAAACCGAAGCGGGAGAGTTCATCTTCAAGACGGTGGAAAATGTCGAGGGAGTTATTCAGCTCCGACCACGTGTCAAAGCCAACTATGAACACTCACATCTTTACGCTCTTGAAGATCCATTTGGATTTGAAGCAAGCAAGGGATTCTATGTCAGTCCGAGTGGATACAAGTCCTATGAAATTCCCGCAGTTGCTTCCGAAACCCAAGAATTAAAGTACACGCGGTACTTTGGTTATGATGGGCGCAGCATTGAAACCCTCCGGAGTATCCCTGATTCTCACAGAAAGAGTCGGTATGGCTACACATGGCGAGGTGTTATACGGCCACATGATCGAGAAAACGGCATTGGGGGGGGGGAAGTGATTGTCGTGGATCTAGAAACTAACGAAGTTCTGGCGGTGCACCGAGGGTACGCCCAATACAAGATGGATGAACGGGTAGGTCCGCTCAACGCTGGATGGAGGAAACGCTGCCCGCCAATACAACCAACCGGAGGGCCATATGGCCACTTTATTTTGAAAGTTCTTAAGCCAGGAATCGCAACCCTACCAACAACGGGAGGGAACAATGCCACAAAGTAATGTCAGCACCTGGTTAGCGTTCGCCATACAGCAGATGGCTGCAGAAAGCTATCTCGACGGGATAGCTCCCTCCAACAACGACGGCATTATTACTCGTTTGAAGCTGGGAAATAACAATCCCCTATTGAATGATCCAGAAGATCCTACTCTTGGCGGTGCGACACGTTTTGTCGACCTTGCCGGAATGCCGAATGCTTCCCAGATAACAGGCAGCGCTCAGGCCTTCGCCGCCCGCTATGCGATCGTCGACCACCACGCTAACGATTGCACCGGCTTCTCCGCAACGTTAATGCAAGAGCGCGGCACGAATAACTTCACCCTCTCCTTCCGAAGTACCGAATACAAGAACCAGGCAGACGGGGGCGACTACGAGCGCGATGGGGCCAACGGCCTGTTCCTCACCGGCGCAGACGGCGAGATTGCCACCAAGGGGTTTGCGTTTGGTCAACTCGCCGCGATGGAAATCTACTACCAGTCGACCGTAAAGAACCTCCTTCCATCAGGAGCTGTGCTGAATGTCACCGGCTACTCTTTGGGCGCGCACCTCGCCACGGTGTTTACGGAGATGCACGGCCTGGAGACCAGCACGCCATTCTCATTTGGGCACACCTACACCTTTAATGGCCCTGGCCGTGGGACGTTCAATGTGGCGCTGCCATCTGAGAGTGCGGAAGCGCAGCGGATGCAGCAAATGATCACCAAGTTGACGCAAGTGCTGCTCGATCCCGACGCCGGGTTGCCGACGCCGCGACCGCCTGATGACCAACTGCCATTTGGCTATATCCTGGCCCGAAATGCCCAGCAAGCAGATCCAACCTTCAATCCGTTTGCCGCCGGGAACACTGCGAGTGTGTACAGCGATGCCCGGTATCTGTGGGCGAAGGAAGTGGCCTCCGCCCAGTTTGGTCCGCTTTCTAGCGCGGCCAGCGATATTCCGCGAACCGATGGCGCCTTCAGTTTGATTACCCAAATTGTCGGTCATGCCGCTCAAGGCGACACGGAGTACGTGGCGAATTCCGGTAACCATGCGGCGGAGACCAGCATCTTTATCGAAGATCAGCCGGACATCGATGGCTTTGGTGGGTTCAAGGGGACCTCTGGGGATTTCGGCACCACGCATAGCCTCACGCTCATCGTCGATTCCTTGGCGACACAGGAACTGTTTCAAACCGTCGCGCCTTCCCTCACCCGGACGGATATGGAAGTGATCTTTGCCGCATCCTCAAATCAGTTGGCGTCCGGGTTTGTGGGGACGGCTGGCATTGCCGAAGGCAACTCATTGGAGAATGCGCTGGATGCGTTGGGCAAACTCTTTGTCCCGAATTACACACCGACCCAGTCTGGTCGACAAACCGGCGACTTTGGCTCGCTCACCTTCCGCAATCCGTTCTATGCGAACCTGGCGGCGGGTCAAGCGGCGGTTATCGCCCA
>Ga0209253_10001488_pt1 | contig 20566 bp, 19 predicted proteins | sample FrelakmetBRP12BR_FD_187145 | JGI IMG/M metagenome (GOLD analysis project Ga0209253, IMG submission 187145) | Freshwater lake sediment microbial communities from the University of Notre Dame, USA, for methane emissions studies - BRP12 BR (SPAdes)... | ecosystem: Environmental > Aquatic >...
TGGGCGAGGAAGCCCGTCGAAGACTGAGCGGGCACGGTTTCTCGACCGAAGGGAGAGAAGAGCGAAGGATGAGTCGGAGCGAGTTTCCTCGCTGGGGAAGCGAGCGGGCTGACGAACCCAAACCCGAGCCTTGACGGGGGGAACCGACGGGACTGGTTCCCCGGGGTGCGGGGGCAGGGGTCGGCTCCATCCCGCCCAACATGAAGTGCTACTAGAATTACTTCCTTCACCTCCTAAGGTTATATTGCACAGGTCCTAGCTTTGATTTTGGCATAAATTTTGCTATATTTATTAGGTGAAGATATTGACACGGACCCGTTATTCGGTTATCATGCTTGAAATTTTTGGTGCGAGGTTGAGAGAATGGTAAAGAAATCACTGATTCTGTTCACTATAACTCTTTTTCTGTGTGGCCCTCTGGCCGCTCAGACCAACCCCTGCGACGAGATTTACATCAAAGCGATGACCGCCCAAAGCCCGGCACAGCGCGCTCAGCTCCTCAAGGACTATATCAGCCAGTGCGCAGGCAAGGGAAGCCAATACGAAAACTTTGCTTACGCCAACCTTTCCCTGATCGAATATCCGGGCAAAACACCCAAGGACGCCGTCGATTATGGGGAAAAAGCGCTCGCCTCCGGAGGCCTTGACGACTTGACCAAATGCCAGGTCCTCGTCCAGCTCTCCGCTCTCTACACCCAGTCCGGCCAAAACCTGGAAAAGGCTAAATCTTATTCCACCCAAGTCATCGAAATCGCCAAGGCCAATAAATCAAAAGAAGAGGAAGCCGCCAACACAGCTCAGTGGAACCAGTTTATCGGGGCCGGCTACTATACCCTCGGACAGGCTCAGGAAAAATCCAGGGACTACAAGGGCGCCGTTGATTCCTATCTCAATTCCTACAGCCTCCTGAAGAACCCCCAGATCTTAGCCGGCCTAAAAAAATTGGGCAAAACGCTCTATGACGCCAAAGACTTTGCCGGCGCTGAAAGGGCATTCAAGGCTGTTTATAGCATAACTAAGGATTACGACAGCACTCTTTTTTACGCCAAGTCTCTTTATCGCAACAACAAAAACGGCGAGTCCCTCCAGTATTTCAAGGAAGCCTATGCCAAGCAAAAAAGCGGCGAGGTCGCTTATAACATCGGGATCATCCTGGCCAAGGAGGCCAAGACCAATCCCGCCGTATCAGGAGAAGCTATCCGCTTTCTCCTCGAAGCCAGCTGCACCTATCCTTCCCAATCGCAGCAGGCCATGAGCCTGGCTGAGAACCTCTTCTTCCTCTCCAACAAGGACCTCAAGTATAACGAGACCGTGACCCAGATCCAGACGAAAAACAAGAAAATCGAAGAGCTGACCGCCGCCTACAACGCCAAATTCGGGAACAAGGATGAAGAAGACCTCGGTGACGCTGAAAAACAGGAGATGAAAAAGCTGCTGGCCGATATCGACGCGGAGAAAAAGTCTCTGGAGAAACTTCAGTCTGAGCAGACTCTGGCGATCGCCAAATTCAACAAGCTCCTGGAAGACACGAAGCTGAGATTAGGCATAAAATAGACCGCTCATTCAAAAGCGCCGGGGGGAAGGCCATGCCTCAATCCCTCTCTCGGGATCAAGCCGCCAAAAGGATCCTCAAGCTCAGGGAGGAGATCAAGTACCACGAAAAAAAATACTATGTCGATAACGACCCTCAGATTTCCGATCATGAGTTTGACCTTCTCGTCAAAGAGCTGAAGGCGCTGGAGAGGATCTACCCCGACCTCGTCACGCCCGAATCACCCACTCAGAGAGTCGGGGAGAAACCTGTTGAAGGATTTCCCACGGCTACTCACGCGCTGCCCATGCTCAGCCTGGACAATTGTTTTACGGTCGAGGAACTCCGGGAATTCGAAGAGCGAATAAAAAGGCTCCTCCCCGGGGAAAAGATCGAATACGTGGCCGAGCTCAAGATTGACGGGCTGAGCATTTCCATCCTCTATAAAGGCGGAAAGTATGCTCAAGGTGTGACTCGGGGAGACGGAGTCCGCGGCGATGACGTCACGTCAAACGTCAAGACGATCCGCAGCCTGCCGCTCCATATCAGCGATTCACGAGACATCCAGGTGCGGGGAGAGGTCTATCTTCCGTTTGAATCCTTCCAGAGAATCAACGCAGAGCAGGAAAAATCCGGCCGGCCTCTTTTCGCCAACCCGCGCAATGCCGCGTCCGGCTCAATCCGCCTCCTCGACCCCAGGGAAGTGGCTGCCCGCAAGCTCGACGCCTTCCTCTATTACATGTTTGTGGAAGGGAAAGAACTGCCCACCCAATGGGAAGGCCTGAAAAAACTCAAGAACCTGGGGTTCAAGATCAATCCTCAGTCCCGGCTTTGCTCCGGCCTCGAGGAAGTCATCGGCTTCTGGGAAGAGTGGCGCGATCAAAGAGACCGCCTCGATTATGACGTGGATGGAATCGTCATCAAGGTCAACTCCGCCGAGCAGAGAACGGCGCTCGGGACGACGGCAAAATCGCCGCGCTGGGCCATCTCCTTCAAGTTTCCCGCGCGCCAGGCCACGACAAGGATAAAAGATATCCGCGTTCAGGTTGGAAGAACCGGCGCATTGACTCCGGTAGCGGACCTCGAGCCGGTCCGGCTGTCCGGCACGACCATCACCCGCTCCACGCTTCATAATGAGGACGAGATCAAGAGGAAGGACATCCGCGTCGGCGATTATGTCCTGATCGAGCGGAGCGGGGACGTCATCCCCAAAGTCGTCGCCGTAATGAAAGAAAGACGGACGGGCAAAGAAAGGAAATTTGTCTTTCCTACCCGCTGTCCGGTCTGCGGGGCCTCGACGTTCAGGCCCGAAGGAGAGGCGATTGCCCGCTGCGCCAACGTCTCCTGCCCGGCTAAATTGCGCGAATCCCTTCTCCACTTTGCCTCGCGACGGGCGATGAACATCGAGGGCCTGGGCGAAGCCCTCGTGGACCAACTTTTAGAAACAAAACTGGTCCGCGCCATCTCAGACCTTTATTCCCTCCGCTACGACGATTTGGTCGGTCTCGAAAGAATGGGCTCCAAGAGTTCTCAAAACTTGCTCGATGAGATCAAGAACTCGAAGCAGAGAGATCTCCAAGCATTGCTCTTTGCGCTCGGGATACGACATGTGGGTGAACGATTGGCTCAGACCTTGGCTCAAAATTTCAGGACCCTTGACATTTTGGCCAAGGCCTCCGTTGAAGACCTCACCCGGGTCGAGGATGTTGGCCCGACCGTGGCCGAAAGCATCGCTTTCTTCTTCCTTCAGCCGGAGAACATCGAGCTTCTCCAGAAACTCAAGCAGGCCGGTCTCAATTTCAGGTCCCGCGAAGAGCGACGCGGAGATCGGCCATTGGCGGGAAAGTCGTTTGTCCTAACCGGGACCCTGTCCAAGTTCCCGCGGGAGGAAGCCGCCGAGATCATCGAGAGCCTCGGCGGAAAAGTCGCCTCCTCCGTTTCAAGCAAGACCAATTATCTCGTTGTCGGCGAAGCGCCGGGGTCCAAGCTCGACAAGGCGCGTCAGTTAGGAATCCGCATTTTGAACGAAGAGGGATTCCTCAAGCTGATCGGAAGGCGCTGAGGCGCTCTATTTCTTTTTGCGGCCAAAAATATTTATTGAGAGCAGGCCTTTGAGCCCCTTTTTCTTATCATCCTTGCCCAAGGCCTCAAGCTCCCGGCGCGCGACATCATGACTGGAATCAACCTCCAGGGCCTTCTGGAGCAGCCGGGTGGCTTTGGTCAGCATGCCCTCCTGTTTGTAGAGCAGGCCCAACCCGACATAGGCTTCGGGATTCCAGGGTTCCAATTCCGTGGCTTTCAGGAAGTGCTCTTCCGCTTTCTTGCGGTAAGAAGGAATCTTGACCTGGGTCATAGCCAGGAGCAGATAATAGTCTCCTTTGTTCTTGTTCAGCCTGACGGCTTCTTCGAGAAGGATGACCGCGTCCTCATACCTGCCCATAGTAAAGAGCGTCTTGGCCTGGCGGAATTTGGTGTCCGCCTTTTTTACGACGTCCTTGCCTGTATCCGGAGGGCTGGAGGCCCCCCGAATATCGTATTCCTGCCGTTGTTGCTTGTTGGTCAGGGTGCGGTAGGCCTTGGTGATCTTATCAAAAATATCCTCGATCTGCGCTTTTTGCTCGTGCGGGACCGTGCGGTCAAAGCGGTCGGGATGAAATTTTCTGGCCAGTTGAAAATAGGCCTTCTTGATCTCGTCATCAGAAGCATTCTTGGGAACGCCCAGGATCTGGTAATAACTTGAGGATAAGATCTTTTCCTTGAACGCCAGGACTTCCTCCAGCTGCTCCTGGATGTCGGGGCGGAGCGGCTCCCCTTCTTTTGGCTCTTGCTCAGCAACGGCGTCCCTGTCCCTGAAATCGATGAGATTCAGACAATAGAAAAGATACATAGTTTTCCAGAAAAAGTCCGGGTTATACTTGTGGGACTTCCAGAGCGCTTCGCACGTCCCTTCCCCTTTGATCTGGTTGAGAACCTCCTTCTCTTCCTCGGTCAAAAGATGATAAAGAACCCGGGGCTTCGGAGAAGGGATTTTTTTCTCAAAAAATTTCTGCACGGCAGGATGGGACTTCATCCGCCGGACGCCGTCCTCAATGAGATAGGAAACGTTGACCCGGGATGAAAATTTCTGGTCACCGATTGAGGCGCTTTCGTCGAAGGAGATTTGCGCGTCAAAATACGGGAAAAGGCTCAGGGTGATCTCCCTCATCTGATACGTCAACCCGTCCTCCACATTCCGCTGCGAGGTCAGGCCCTTCTGGGTGAGGGACTTGCCGATGGCCTTGCCCGGGTCGATATAGCGGTCGATCTCAGCGTGAGCTTCGGGAGAAATTTTTCCCAGCTTGAACAGGATCTCCCCCAGCCGCTCCTCCGCGACATTGGTTTTGGCCTGGACCAAGTCCCCGTCCTGGAAGTAAAAATATTTCTGCACAGAGCCGCGCTTAAAGACCAGCTGGCCGGTCAGCTTGTTAAAATAAATTTTGCGCAGGTGAAAGGCAATATGATTCATGACATGTACTTCTTTATATATATAGCCCAACCTAAATAAATTTTCAAAGTTTTTTCCAAATTGAAAACCGGGTCGAATTGTGCTAACTTTTTCATTGTGAAAGTCGCCCTGGCCCAGATCGCTCCTCGCTTGGGGGACGTTGAGCAGAACCTCCAGCTTCACCTCCATTTTATCGAAAAATCCGTGATAAAGAAAGCCCGCCTCATAATCTTCCCTGAGCTGAGCCTCACCGGCTATACCCTAATGGACCTGGTCCAGGAGGTTGGGCTGAAACCGGACGAGTCTCCTATCTTTAGGAAAATCAAGGCTTTAAGCCGGAATACAGATATCGTTCTCGGTTTTGTCGAGGAGAAAGAAGCCGGGGTGTTTTACAACTCTTCAGCCTATCTTTCCGCGGGTAAGATTGTTCACATCCACCGCAAAGTTTTTCTTCCGACTTACGGCATGCTCGAGGAAGCGAAGTTCTTCGCCCCGGGCAAGAATTTCGAAACATTCCCGACTCGATTCGGGAGAGCCGGGCTGATGATCTGCCGCGATTTCCTTAGCTACGGGGCCGCCTATCTGCTCTTCGCCGGAGGGGCCGATATCATCATCGTCACGAGCGCGGCTCCAGGAAGAGGCTTCTCCGAGAGACGGGGATTCGCCACCGACCGCATGTGGGAACTGATGGGCGAGGCGATTTCGTTCTTCTCCACTTCGTTTGTTATTTATTCAAACCGGGTCGGGTGCGAGGACGGCAAGACCTTTGCCGGCGGCTCATTTGTCTATAATCCCCAAGGCAAGCTCCTTGTCAAAGCCTCGCCGGTCGAAGAGGGACTGGTTTTTGTCGACCTCGACCTCAATGAGATCAGGGCGTCCCGCAAGACCTGGCCGTTCAAGCGGGACGACAGGCCGGAAATCATTCTCCGGGCTCTCGAAAGGATCGTCCGAAAATATGAAGATTAATCCTTCCTTTGTCGAAAACGTTCTCTGCTCCTTCATCCGGGGGGAGTTCGGGAAATTCAATTATCAAAAAGCAATTCTCGGCCTTTCCGGCGGTCTCGATTCTTCAGTCTGCGCCTTTCTGGCAGCCAGGGCTCTCGGCCCGAAAAACGTCATCGGGATGATCCTGCCCTACAAAGACACGTTTGGCGAGGATGTCAAGGACGCTCAGGCCGTCGCTCGGCGCCTGGGCATCCGGTCTGAGGTTATCGACATCGCGCCGATGGTCGACACTTATTTCTCCGGCCATCCCACCCAAGACAGGGTCAGGAGAGGAAACAAGATGGCCCGGGAAAGAATGTCCATTCTGTATGATATTTCGGCCAAAGAGCACGCGCTCATCCTGGGCACAAGCAATAAAACAGAGCTGCTCATCGGTTACGGAACTATTCACGGCGACATGGCCTGTGCCATCAATCCCCTCGGCGATCTGTACAAAACGCAGATCAGGGAGCTGGCCGCGCATCTCGGCGTCCCGGCAGGAATCCTCAAGAAAAAACCCAGCGCCGGCCTCTGGCCTGGACAAACCGACGAGGGAGAAATCGGCTTGACCTACGGTCAGATCGATGAAATCCTCTTCCGGCTCGTCGACGAGAGAAAATCCATAAAAGATATCATTGCCGCCGGATTTGCCAAGAAAACCGTCGAAAAGATCGCGACCCTGGTCAGGAACTCAGAATTCAAGAGAAAAATGCCGCCCATCGCTAAGATCTCAGCCCGCACGGTCGGCCACGATTTCCTTTATCCTTACGACCGGAACAGATGAGCCATGAGTCTTTTTGTCGTCGCAACCCCGATCGGAAACCTCGAGGACTTAAGTTTCCGGGCAGTGCGCGTCCTCAATGAAGTTGAGGCCATTGCCTGCGAGGACACGCGCCAAACCCTCAAGCTTCTTTCCAGACATAATATCCATAAAAAACTGATCAGCTATTATCAGCCCAAAGAAGCGCAAAGGATCCCCGCGATCCTCAGCCTGCTCGAGGATGGCAAAGATGTCGCCCTGGTCTCGGACTCGGGAACCCCGGGAATTTCGGACCCGGGCTTCAGGCTTATTCGAGAAGCCATAAAACGGGGGATTAAAATTATCCCCGTCCCCGGCCCCTCTGCCTTGATTGCGGCTCTATCGGCTTCCGGTCTCCCAACCCACCGGTTTCTCTTTGTCGGGTTTCCCCCTCCCAAAAAAGAGAAAACACGAAAATGGCTGCTTTCGCTGAAAGAAGAAGAGGCCACTCTCATTATTTATCTTCCGACAAGACGGCTCTCCGATTTCCTCGGGCTCGTGGAGGATACTCTCGGGAACAGGAACATAGTCATCGCCCGGGAAATCAGCAAAATCCACGAAGAATTCATCAGGGGAGACGTCCGGCAGCTAAGCGAGAAGCTTGGAAAAATCAGTCCCAAAGGGGAGGCCGTGGTCCTTGTCCAGGGGACTTCCCTCAATAAATGAAGGAAGCACTTCTTTATTCTGTTATGGTTGGCTGCGGGCTTTGAATAGGGCTCGGTTTCCCGCTCTCACCTAATCGAAGATGCCTCGATATTTGAATCTATAGCCAGCCATATAACAGCTTATATTTAAATATATTATTTTAAATATACTTGACAAATCAATGCTAAGATATTATATTATATAAGACCTTGATTTCAATTTAGGAGGTAAAAAATGGCGATTATCAGATGGGATCCCTTCAGGGATTTGGTGACCCTGAGGGAAAAAATGAACCGGTTGTTTGAGGACGCTGTGACAAGCCGCGGCGAACAAAAAGACCTTATCACGAGCGCCTGGGCTCCTGCTGTTGATATTTACGAAGATGAAAACCAGCTCGTGCTCACGGCTGAGATCCCTGGAATCGAGGAAAAAGATGTCGAAATCAAGCTCGAGGACAACATGTTGAGCATCCAGGGCGAACGGAAGATGGAAAAGGAGACAAAAGAAGAGAACTATCACCGCCTCGAAAGAGCTTACGGCTCGTTCTACAGGTCATTCACTCTGCCCAATTATATCGACCAGGAGAAAATCCACGCCGAGCATGAAAACGGCGTTTTGAAGATCACCATGCCCAAAAAACCCGAGCTCAAGCCGCGGAAAGTCAAGATCGTCAAGCCGGTTCCTGAAGAAAAGCCCAAGAAGTAACGCCCCGACCGATCTCGTCGGAAAAGCGCCGGCGGCCGGAAAGGCCACGGCGCTTTTTTTTGCCCGGAAAACCTTTCAGGCCTGAGCAATGGTCAGGGCCCTCACTTCTTTGGCGCCCGCTTCACTCAGAGCCAGGCTGCACTCGCGGAGGGTTGAACCGGTCGTGTAAACGTCATCGACGAGGAGGATGACTTTGCCCTTGACCGTCTCAGGCCTCTTCACTTTAAACGCCCCGCGCACATTTCTTGCCCTTTCATTCGCCTCCAAGGACGTTTGCGGAGGAATATTTTTTACTTTCACTAGCCGCTTATCTAGAAGCTGGATCTTTTTTATTTGGGACAGCCGCTCGGCCAGCACCCGGGATTGATTAAATCCTCGTTCTTTCTCCCTGACAGGATGGAGGGGCACGGCGACGATGGCATCCACGTCGAGCCAGAGGTCTTCTTCCGAGCCAACGGCTTGCTCCATATAATCAGCCAAATACCGGCCCAAACCCTCAAACCCGCGGTACTTGTAAAGCAAGATGACATCCTTGACGATGCCCTCATACCGGCCGCAAGACCGATGCTTGGAGAACGGAGGTGTTCTCTCCAGGCAACCGAGGCAAAGATGAGGCTCTCCGGCCCCCTCAAAAAACCGGCCGCAGCACAGGCAATAGGAGTCCTGGGGCCGGGGCTTGATTTTTTCCTGACAACTCCGGCAGATGACCTTTTCGCCGGGTTTTTCAAGGAATGCCCGACAGATTTCGCAAAATGAGGGATAGAAAAGAACCTCTGCGTACTTACTCCAGGATGAGAGAAGCCGGCGGAAAGCGGCCTTCAACCTTTCTCTTCTTCGAGTTTCTGCTGGCAATCGATGCAACAGGGAGTCCAGGGGAGGGCAGCCAGGCGCTTTCTGCCGATCGGCTTTTGGCACATCTGGCACAACCCAAACTCCGGGGTCTTGAGCCTTTTGAGAGCTTCGTCGATGAGCAATAGCTGTTCTCTCTCGGCGCTGGACAAGCTCAGAAGAAATTCCTTGGTATAGGAACTCTCCGCCTTGTCGGCCACGTCCTGAGCGATATCCGTCTCGACTTCCTTGCTCTCGTTATAAAATTGACTCATTTTCCTGACGATTTTTTCTTTTTGTTCCAGGAGGCTTTTTTGGTAAGCCCGCCTCTCCGGCTTGGTCAATTTGTCCACTTTTTTACTTGGCATAATGACTTCCTTTCATAATGGTTAAGGCCCGGTAAATCTGCTCTAGCAGGACGACGCGGCAGAGCTCGTGAGAAAAGGTCATTCGCGAAACGGCGAGGACAAAATCCGCTTTTTTGATGATCCTGTCGGCCAGGCCGGCGAACCCGCCGACGACAAAGGTCACCGTTTGCGAAGTCAAAGACCGCTTCTCCAGAAATCCCGCGAAATCCTCCGAGCTCATCTCTCGTCCTTTGTCGAAGAGGCAGATAATATAACCATCCTCAAAGTGTTTTTCAAGGTTTCTTGCTTCCAGGTCCTTGATTTTCTCGGAATGTCGGTCGTCCCATCCTTTGGCTTCTTTCGTCTCGACAAGGCTGCAGGGCAGGAGCCGGCGGATCCTGGCCAAATAGAACTCCTGGAGAGCCCGGAAGTCTCTGTTTTTTGTCTTCCCGGGCCAGATCAGTCTGAGTTGCATTCTTAATCATGCCCCATTTTTCCCAGGCAAGGCAGCCGTTTTGTCCTGCCTGTTCAAAAAATGCCCATAAAAAATAATGATTTATGAAGGAAATGTCAATATATAATTTGAAGGCTGTCTAGCTCGAGGCGTAGGCCACTTTGGGGGCGTCTCCCCACAGTTTTTCGAGGACATAATACTCGCGGGCGCTTTTCGAGAACACGTGGACAACGAAGCTTCCGTAATCCATCAGGATCCATTCGGCGTGCTCTTTGCCCTCGACCCCCAGGGGGAGGCATTTCTCCTTCTTCAGCTCCTGTTCGATGCCCTCGTAGATGGCGACATTCTGCCTGGAGGAATTCCCCGTCATGATGACAAAGAAATCGGTAAACGTGGAGATGCCTCTGAGGTCAAGGACAAGGATATCTTCAGCTTTCTTCGCCTGGCAGGCTTTGACAGAGAGCTTGACTTCGGGAGGAAGGCTCCTTTTGGTGAACTGTTTTGTTTTGGGTTGAACCATCTTACTCCTGATAAAGCTTTTTCTTTTTGATGTAGACCTCCACGGCTTCCGGGAGGAAGCCTTTGACGGATTGGCCCTTCTTGATCCTGAGGCGAATCTCGGTCGAGGAAATGGCGAGGGCCTTTATGGGAACAAGGAAAATCCGGATCGTGCGGACCAGGTCCTCCCCGACGGGCTCGGATTCCCCCAGATCGAAGATTTGACCGGCATATTTTTGTGGAAGTACGGACCTCGCATCTTCCAGAAGGTAGCCCGGGCGGCTGGTGACGATAAAATGGCACTGCCCGAGCACCTCTTGGTACGATTTCCAGGTCTCAATCTCCAAAAAAGCGTCGATGCCGACGATGAAAAAGACCCGGGCATCCCGGTAGATATTCTTGACCTTGTTCAGGGTGATGATGGAATAAGATCTTTCCTGGGCTTCGATCTCGATCGGAGAGGCCACATAATACGGATTCCCCCGAACGGCAGCCTCGACCATGGCGAAGCGGTCTTCGGGAGAGGCGATGTCGGCCGTCTGTTTGTGCGGCGGGATGAAGGAGGGGATGAACAGGATTCTGTTGAGAACGAACTTCCGTCTGACCTCAGCGGCGGCCCTCAGATGTCCTTCATGCACAGGATTAAAAGTACCACCCAAAAGGCCGATCCTATCCTTGGCCATCCGCCTAACCTTTATTCTCCTCTGCGGCAGCGAGCACCTTGGCCATGGCTGAGACCAATGGTTTCAGCCCTTCTCTTTTCATTGCCGAGATGGCGAAAAAAGGCAGTCGTTTCCGGGAGGCCAGTTTTTTCACCGCCCCGAGCCTTTCCGACGACTTTCCCAGAAGATCGATTTTGTTTGCGACCACGATCTGGGGCCTCGTGGCGAGCTCCGGGCTGTAGGCTTCGAGCTCAGCCATGACAATCCCGTAGTCATCGACCGGGTCGCGGCCCGAATAGGCCGAGACATCAATGATATGGACCAATATCTTTGTCCTCTCGATGTGCTTGAGAAATCGGGTTCCCAATCCGTGACCCTCGTGAGCGCCGGCGATGAGCCCCGGGATATCCGCCACGATAAAAGTCTTTTCCCTGCCCACATCCACGACCCCAAGGTGGGGGATAAGGGTGGTGAATGGATAATCGGCGATGACCGGCCTGGCCGCGGAGATCTTTGAGATCAGCGTGGATTTTCCGACATTGGGGAAGCCAACCAGTCCCACGTCAGCGATGAGCTTGAGCTCCAGGATGAGCTCCTTCTCCTCGCCGGGCTCGCCGTTCTGCCATTCTCTAGGAGTCCTGTGCGTGGGGGTGGCGAAGGAGGCGTTCCCCCGTCCCCCCTTCCCGCCCGCGGCCGCGAGGAATTTTTGGCCCGGACGCAGAAAATCAAACAGGGCCTCTCCGTTTCTAGGCGATTTGACTACCGTCCCGATAGGAACACTTAAGACGAGGTCTTCGCCTTTCTTCCCGGAACGATTGCTGCCCTCACCGTGGGCGCCCTTGCGGGCCTTGTTGATGGGATGAAACCGGAAAAAGGAAAGGGAGCTCAGCCCTTGCTCGGCCACCAGGAAAACGCTGCCGCCGTCTCCGCCGCGGCCTCCGTCAGGCCCTCCCTTGGGGACACCGTATTCCCGGCGAAAGCTGACGCATCCATTCCCTCCCTTGCCGGCGAGAAGATAGACTTTGACCTGGTCAACGAACATGCTGGTTTAGCCGGGACCTCCGCAGAATGGAGATGGCCTTGCGTTCTTTGTGGCGACAGAATGCGACTTCGTTTTAGCCAAGCCCCTATGCCGGGATGACAGAGACGAATTTGCCCCTGCTCCCTTTATCTTCAAACCGGACCACGCCGTTTTTCCTGGCAAAAAGCGTGTCATCCTTGCCCCGGCTCACATTGACACCTGGTTTAAACGGCGTTCCTCTCTGACGGATGAGGATCGACCCTGCCAGGACCGCCTGGCCGCTGAAACGCTTTACCCCCAGCCGCTTGCCGCTGCTGTCTCTTCCGTTGCGGGCGCTTCCGCTTGATTTCTTGTGTGCCATCCTTGTTCTCCTTTACTTCTGCCGCTTCTTTGGGGACGTCTTGGCCGGAGCCATCTTTTTAGCCTTGGCGGCCCTTTTTTCTTTGGCCTTTTCCGGTTTTGGCCCCTCGGCCTTTTCCTTGGCCTTTGCTTCCCGTTTCGCCGGCTTCTTCGCTTCAGGCGCCTCCGCCTTTTTTATCTCAGGCATAGGCTTCGCTTCTCTGGCTGCCTTTTCTTCCGGCTCGATCACTTCTTCTTCAACATAGGTGTTGACATCCGGGATGATCCTCTCGATCTTGACCCGAGTTAATTCCTGCCGGTGTCCCCGCGTTCTCCTGTACTGCTTCCTTCTTTTCTTCTTGAAAACAAGAACCTTCGCGTCCTTGAAATCCTCGATGATCCTGGCCCTGACGGCAGCTTTTTCGACGAGCGGCGTTCCGATGACGGTCTCTTTATCGTCGGCAATCAGGAGGACCTGATTGAAGAAAATTCTCGGGCTCGCTCCCGCGGGAACCTTCTCGACTGCGAGAACATCTCCTTCCTGGACCTTGTACTGCTTTCCTCCGGTCTTGATAATCGCGAACATCGCTTTTTCCTTTATAAATTATAGAAAAATAAGGCATAAATCTAGCATAAAGCCCCTTTTATGTCAAATTTTCGGCCGGAAGAAAAGCACGTCCAATTCTGTGATAGCTCGATGCTGAAAAAACAGGCGGGTGGCGTGGTTCGGGGGCCCCCCGCCGCCCCGAGCGCTTGATGCCCCAGTCTTTGGCCTTGAAAACATCGTGATTGACCGCGAGGGCGCCGGGGAGTGAACCGCGACAGGACCCGCCCTCCCATCATATCTTCAGAGAAAATGCAATCGGCCGCAGGAGGTCTCAAACGGAAAAAGAGTTTATTCCACTATGAAAACCATTTCAAAAGGAGTCTTGAGCTCGGGGATATCGAGCCGCAACCTCATCGCCTTTCCTTTAATTCCTCCGGGCGGCATCGGGAAATAGACCATGTCCTCCATGTAGCCTTGGGTCCGGATATAGACGGAATCGATGATCCTGGCCGCCCCCTGGGTTTGGGGGAAAAAATTGCTCGAATTTTTCTGGAAATAGCTGAAGCTCGTCAGCATATCGTCTCCCAAGATGCCCGTCTGGCTCTTGAACTTATGGTCCGGAGCCAGTTGCTTGTACTCCTTTTGAAGCTTAAGAATATCGGGCATGGAATAGGCATTTCCACTTTCGTCCACCAGGAAAAGAGTTTCCCGGCTGACGACGAACCCGTCCAACCTTTTGTTCGCAATCTTTATCCCCAGAGGAAAATAGTTCTCGTTGACCCGCCTGCTGGCCAGCTCCGTATCGGCAATCATGATCAGTTCCTTCGTTTCTCTTTTATAGGAAAAGGCCCCGGATTTTTTCGTCTCCTGATTCGAGCTCGACGCGCTCCATGCCGGCCTCACGTCTCCGAAAAGAGTCAAAAGAACAAAGGTCAAGAACACGCCCGGAATGATTTTCTTCATTTTTTTCACACTCCTATTTTACTTCACCGTAAAATCAACGCTTTTCTCTATGAACTTGTTGGCGATCTTGTCCGTGATTTTTACCTTGAACGTGTAGCTGCCGGGTTTCAGCGGGGAGAGGGGGACTTCCGTCCCTCCCGCCAAGGCTTTGTCTGGCTCGACTTTCTCGTTGATCTCTAGAGGGTTGAGCCTGTAGGTCACCTCAGGCGTGGAGATGAAGTAATCGATCGTCAACGAGACCTTTTCATTTTCAATTTTGGCGTTATAAATTTGGAAGAGGACATTCAGAAAATCACTCGGTTTGAAGGCGTTTCCCCAATTCGGAATCGCCTTGAGCTGTCCGATCACATAGGGGTTGAATTCTTCCTTGCTGTCCGCCCCCGGAGCAGGGCTCACATTTGATGACAGAAGCAAAGAACTCGTGCTCAATTCGTCATTCCAGAGATTCTGGACATCCAGGTCGGATTTGAGCAAAGTGTATTTTTCCTTGTCTTTGTCCTCGACGCCAAGATAAAGTGCAAACTTGCCGGCACTGGCCGGAAGGCCGGCGATGGCCACGAGCTTGCCTTCGGCTCCGGATTCCGTGCCGACGGTTTTTATAAAATCTTCTTCTTCCTGCTCTCCTTTGATCTTTCCGAAGACAGTGACTTGTTTGAATTTCTTCTTATCAGTCTGCTGGGGATCGATCTGAACAATAAAGGAAACATAGATGCTTTGGTTCATGGCCCGGGTAAAGATCGGCTTCCACTCCAGGGGAATCTGCTTGACCTCCTCTCCCGTAGTCATGAAATTCGTGACCAATTTGCCCTCAAACGAGTTTTCGTCAAAATAAAATCGATAGCGCGGCAATTCGGTCAGGTCCGGGTTAAAAATGACCTTTTCGGGAAATACTTCAAGGGCCCGCCTCACGCTCTGAGTTGTCGATGCAGACAAGTCATAGACACCCTGGAATTCCGTGAACTGAACTCTGAAATTATTATTGAGGCCAAGGTCCGGCATGGGTTGGTAATTCCATATTTCAGAGGCGCCCTCGAGCTGGCTCCCTCCTATTGACTCACTTCTAGTCTCGGGAGCAACAGACGATGTATTAAGAGGAGGCCCCAAAAACATGTAAACCCGTCCCATGTCACAATGCCAGCCCCTTCTTGGGCCAGTGGAGTATGTCTTGTCGACGTATTCCAGTCTGCGGTACCATTCGTCCTTGAACTCATTGTCCTTTGTTCCCGGGGAGGGGTCTCTTCTGGCCCAGAACAGCTCGATAAACTGGTCTTTTTCCTCGTCGGTTTTGAGTTTTTTGAACTGATTCTCTTCGTCTTGCGAGAGCAACAACTTCGCTTCCTCTTTTAGCCATTGGTCATACTTTTTTGTGTCTTTTTTGTTTTGCGCAGCGGACGCCGCAACAACAAAACACGCCAAAATGGAAATTGCTATGAAACCGAATGCCTTCTTCATTTATGCCTCCACTTAAGATAATATTTTAACAGATAAAGGGCTGATAAACAAGCGAACCCCCCAAGCGGGCCCTTTTTTACTTCAGTCTGCTTTCCCAGTCGCTCAGGGCCTTCTCCGCTTCTCTTTTCCTCGGGGTATTCCCTTCTTGAGTCGTCTGGAGATACAGCCTCAGATAGCGAACGGCTTCCCTTAAATCCCCGCCTCTTTCCAGGGCGGAGGAATAATTCAGATATGTCTCTGGAGAGGGGTTGATATCAACGGCTTTTTTGAAATTTTCTCGGGCGAGTTCGAGGTCCCCTGAAGACGAATAAACAATCCCCAGGTCCGTATAAATCCGGTAATCACCCGGAACTTCTGTCTTGAGTTGGTCATAGATTTCCAAGGCGTCTTTGGTCCGGCCCACGGCAGCCAGGGAATAGGCGTATTTCATCCGGATAAGCCTGTTTTCGGGTTCGATGTCCAGGGCTCTCCTAAAATATTCCGAGGCTTCCGCCTCTCTCCCCCACATATCCAAAACCCAGCCGGAAATGACCAGGGCATCAAAATACCGGGGATCTTGCTGGAGGACAGTCTGACTCGTGTCATATGCCTCATTCAGCTGTCCCGCCCTCATATAAAAATGGCCCAGCCTCGAAAGCAAGACAAAGTTGCCCGGCATCCTGGTCAGCCCTTCTTTCAAGGCTTCAATCGCCCCGGGCATATTTTGTCTCTTGGAGAGAAGAATGGCCAAATTCACGTAGTTCCAGGGAACCTGCGGGCTGATCCGGACCATCTCTCTGTAATACTTCTCCGCCTCTGCCAGGTTGCCTTCCCACTCCAGTCTCATCGCTTTGTGCAGAACCAGAAACTCGCCGATCTTGTCCTTGGGGTCGGGGAGCGGTCCTTTGAGAAGCTCTCCCGAAAATTTCCCCCCTACATATCCCAGGGCCCTCAGTCTTTCTTCTTCTTGGAGACTCATCTTTCTCCGCGGCGCGCTTGCTTCCGAGGACCATGTCTTAATCATGTCCTTGAGTCTTTCTTTGAGCGAAGAAAGGACTTTCTCTTCCGAAGCGACGACATTTTTCTCCTCGTCCCGGTCTTCATCCAGGTGATAGAGCTCCGCTCTGGGAGCTTCGATGTATTTCCAGCCCTGGTCAACCAAACCGACAAGCGGCGACCAGCCGCAGTCCTCAAGAGGGAAATAGGTCTCGAGATAGCAGACGCGGTCTCCTTTTTTCTTTCCCTCCAGGTAAGGCACAAGGCTTGTTCCCTGGATCTCATTGTTCAAAGGAAGGTTTGCCAAGTCCAGCGCGGTCGGCATCAGGTCGATCAGACTGACCCGGGCATTGATCACCTCCCCCTGCGGGATGTTCTGCTCGGCGCAAAGGATAAACGGAACCTTCATCGTCACATCATAGATGAACATCCCGTGGTCAACTTCTTCCTTTTCTCCCAAGGCCTCGCCGTGGTCTCCGGCCACGGCGATCAAAGTCCTGTTGAGGATGTTCTTCTCTCCAAGTTTCTCGATGATCCTCCCGATCTGAGAATCCATGTAGGCAATTTCACCGTCGTATGGGCTGAAGGCAAATTCCTCCTTGTATGGAGAGGGCGGGTCGTAGGGCATATGAGGGTCATAGAAATGAACCCAGGAAAAGAACTTTTTATCAGAATGTCCGTCGAGCCAGCGGAGGAATGAATCGGCCACCTCTTTTGCCCTTCTCTCTGACCGGAACGTCTTCAGCATCTCTTCTTTAATGAAATTGTCATCATAATCATCAAACCCCTGGCTTAGGCCGAACCGGGAATCCACGTTGAAGGAGCTGACGAAAGCGGCAGTGGCGTATCCAGCCTCTTTCAGCCGCTCAGCCAGCGTCACCGCTTCCTTTCCGAGGGAGTAAGAACCGTTGTTTCGAACTTTATGATAGAGGGGGGTCGTGCCGGTTAGAATCGTGCTATGAGAGGGAAGAGTGAGCGGTGTCGGGCAGTAGGCGTTGGCGAACCTGACCCCCTTGAGCGCCAATGAGTCCAGGTTCGGCGTCTTCGCCCCGCTGAAGCCGTAAGCGCCGATATGGTCCGCCCTGGTCGTGTCCAGGGTGATGAGAAGGACATTGAGGCCGCTGTCCTTAATGACCTTGCTTTTTGTTTTCAAAAGAAAGAAGAACACGCCGGCCAAAACGAGGACGACAAAAAAAGCGGCGGCGGCCAGAATTGTCGGTTTTCGACTTTGTTTTTTGGAGCCGGCCGCCTCATTTCCTTCGATCCGGAGAGAGGCTTCTTTTTTTCCCTTCTGTCTTCTTTTAAACTTCTTAGGCATTGTCCAAGAATACCAGAATTTCTTACTACCGGATTTTTCGCTCCCACACGCTCAGGGCTTTCTGAGCATTGAGCTTCCTCGGCGTGTCGCCTTCTTTAGTCGAGGCCAAATACAGCTTGACATAACGGATGGCTTCCGGAAGGTCTCCGACCCTCTCAAGAATAGCGGAATAGCTTAAATATGTCTCGGGAGAGGGATTGAGATCGACCGCCTTTTTGAGGTTTTCCCTGGCCAGGTCGAGATTCCCCATGGATGTATAGACGGTGCCAAGGTCAGAATAAATCTTGGGATCATCCGGCGCCTCTTGCTGGAGCTTGTGATAAATGTCCAAAGCTTCGCCGTATCTTCCGAGGGCTCCCAGGGAATAGGCGTACTTGATTCGCATAAGCCTGTTTTCGGGCTCGATCTTCAGGGCTTTTTGAAAAGCCCGGTATGATTCCTCCCATTTCCCTTCCAGATCATAAATCCAGCCGGCAATGGCCAGGGCATCAAAATTCTGTGGGTCGAGCCGGAGCATGGCCTGGCTGACCTCAAAGGCATCCTGAAATCGCCCGGTATGCATGTAAATCAGCCCCAGAGGAGAAAGAGTGCCCAGGGAGTCCGGCATTCTTTTGCGGGCCTGCTCTAAAACCTGGATGGCTTCGGACATTTTCCCGGCCTTGGCCAAAGTCATGGCCAGGTCCGCATAGTACCAGGCCACATCGGGGGCCAGGAGAATGAGTTCCCGATATTTCTCGATGGCTTCTTCACTTTTGCCCTTCATTTCCAATTTCTTGGCCCGAAACATCAGCATGTACTCATCAATCCTGTCTTTGGGGTCGGGCAGGTTTTCCCCGGATGTCTCCTCTCCGGCGCTGACATAGCCCAAGGACCGGAGCCTGTTTTCTTCTTCGGGAGTCAATTTTCTCTTCGCACTTTCAAACTGGGAGGAATGGTCCTTGATGAAGTCCTCCAATTCTTCTTTAAACATTGCCGACCGGCTGCTGTCTTTTTCGATCAGGTTGTCGTTTTCCAGGGGGTCGTCGGCAAGATTGTAGAGCTCCGGCTTGGGCGCCTTGATATATTTCCACCCCTTATCGATGATCCCGATCAACTCGGACCAGCGGTAGTTCTCCCGGGGACCGTAGCTTTCAATATAAAAGGGCGTCTCCCCCATTTTCTTTCCTTCAACCAGGGGCACAAGGCTCCTGCCCTGGACCTTTTGCGGCAGCGGCATCTTCAGCATGTCCAGGACAGACGGCACGATATCGTTCAGGCTGACCTTCTCTTTGACGACCACTCCCTGGGGCAAAAGCTTCTCCGCATAAAGGATAAACGGAACTCGCATCGTTCCTTCATAGATAAAGATCCCGTGGCCCATCTCGAGCTTTTCGCCCATGCCTTCACCATGGTCGCCGGCGATGACGACAAAAGTCTTGTTCAGGATGTTCTTTTCGCCGAGTTTCTGGATGACCTTCCCGACGTACTCATCCATATAAGCGATTTCCCCGTCATAGAGATCATCGGCGAACTCCTCTTTGTAGGGCGAGGGGGGCTGATACGGCGCATGCGGGTCATAGAAATGAACCCAGGAAAAGAACCTCTTTTGGGAGTTCTCCTCCAGCCACTTGGAAAAGGATTTATAGACGTCCTCGGCCTGCCTTTCGGAACGATAGTTCTTGATCATCTCGTCTTTTCTGAACTCATCGTCATAGACATCAAAACCCTGGTCAAGCCCGAACCGGGAATCGACAGTGAAGGAGCTGACAAAAGCCGCTGTGGCGAATCCTTTCTGTTTCAGGAGTTCGGCCAGGGTCACGTTGACGGGGTCAAGAGAATAGTTTCCGTTATTGTGGACCTGATGATAAATCGGATAAGTCCCGGTGAGGATGGAACAATGGGAGGGCAGGGTCAGCGGCGCTGAGCAATAAGCGTTTTCGAGCATCACCCCGCTGCGGGCCAATCTGTCCAGGTTCGGTGTCCGGCCCCGGCTATAGCCGTAAGCTCCAATGCGATCGGCCCGGGTCGTGTCCAGGGTTATCAAAAGAACGTTGAGGCCGCTCTCCTTCTTGACCTTATTTTTTGATTTCGAGGGAAAAGAAAAGAGGCCGACAAAAAAGAGGACGACCGCAAACAAGGCGACAAACAAAATGACTTTTTGCTGTTTTTTAGGCAAGCGCGCCTTTTTTTCTTGGCCCGGGGTGAGTTCCTTTGGGACGGCGGGAAGGCCCTTGCTTGCTTCCTTTTTTTTCTTGGGCCTTCGTGCCGGTTTCTTGGACATGATTAAAAGATACCAGAATTTTACTTTCCTGACAAATCCACCGTGGCTTCAGCATGAATTTCCAATTTCATTATAGTTCTGTGCCTATAGCAGGCAGAGTGGCGCGGTCGGGGGGCCCCCCGCCGGGGGATGAGGCGAGGGATGATGTGGCGAGAAGTCCGTATGAGCGACGAGCGGGCACGGATCCTCGAAGAGGAGAGAGAGGAGCGAATCGAGCAAGATTTCCTCGCCGGGGAAATCGCAGCGTGACTTTGAGCCACATCTCCCGAGCCTCGCCGGGGGGTGAACCGCGACAGGACCCCCCCCATAAGGCAAAAAAAAAGCCCTGCTCCGGCCACCCGGAGCAGGGCTTCGAGCTTCAGCTTTGAGCAGGAATTAGAACATGAAGCGGACGGAGAACTGCGCGGTTCTGTTGCCGCTCATCCTCTGGCTGATTCCAAACTGACTGGAAGTCCAGCTCGTTGAGGGCAGATCCCAGAACAGCCACTTGAACACGTTAAAGACCTCAGCGATGAGCTGAATGTTCAGGTCTCTTCCGCCGCCCAGCGGCACAGCAAAGTACTTCTGGAAGGCAAGGTTCAGGTTGTAGGTCGGGAACCAGCGGAAAGCATTCCGCTCGAGTAAGTTCTGGTCGTAGTAGGACAGGTCTTCAGCATAGGCGGGAGGCACGGGAATTCCAAAATGAGACTTGTCCCAACCCGGTTTTCCCGCGGTCCAGGTGATGATGTCCTGATAGTCCCCACCCAGCCAGAGA
>Ga0209253_10001490_pt1 | contig 20554 bp, 26 predicted proteins | sample FrelakmetBRP12BR_FD_187145 | JGI IMG/M metagenome (GOLD analysis project Ga0209253, IMG submission 187145) | Freshwater lake sediment microbial communities from the University of Notre Dame, USA, for methane emissions studies - BRP12 BR (SPAdes)... | ecosystem: Environmental > Aquatic >...
ACGAGGATCGCCTGGCCCTCCTGCACTTCATGGCGAAGGCTCTCGATCAACGGGCTCGCAAACACCCCCTGCACACCGGAGAGGAGACAGAAGCCATGGACTTCGGCAGCAAGGGCTTCCCAGGTGCGGGGATCATCCAGGGGAAACTCACGAATCGGCATCCAGCGCACAGGGATCGTGACACGCGGCCCTTTACCCAACGCCTGCTTGAGCTGATCTTCCTCCGGCCCGACCAAGACCATGAGCTGTCGAATGCCGGCGCGCTGCAGCGTCAACACCGTCCGCTGAAACAGGCCGATCCCCACCACGCTGGTGAGCGGTCCCACCTCATCGGCATACAGACCGGCCGATTCGCCGAAGAGACTCACCGACGGCAAGAGGATCGCCGTGCTCAATCCCTGGAGGCCTGTCCGTTTCTGAGCTACGCTTTCGTTCATGATCAGCCAATCACCCAGGCATCCGAAGAGCCGATAACCCCTCTACCCCGTTATCCCACGACCCCTGCTGTTACAGTTTCGGCAACACGTCCCGTTCCGCTTTGTCCACATCCTCCAGGAAGTCGATTTCGGTCCAGGGGAGTCCTCCGATTTTCTCATGCCCGACTTTGACGTCGGCAAAGAACCCCACAAGCGCATCCTCGTATTCCATCTGCCAGGCCTCGCGATCCACATAGGTCCTGAGGGAGGCCACCACATGGGGCGCATCGGCATGACGGACCTTGAGGAACCCCACGCCTTCCCCGGCGTAATCGTAGTGCAACGGCATCTGCTTGGTCAGCGCGATCACGCGCCCTCCCTCCACCACGACCATGCATTCTTCTCCGGTCTGCTTGACGGTTTCGTCCATGAGCAATGCATTCTCGTATGGGGATTGCACCAGACGGCGCAGGATCTCTTGATGGAACAGGACATCCGCATCCATGACAATCGCATCGTCGTCCAACGCCGTCCGTGCGATCCAGAGCGAGGAAATGCTGCCGCGGTGGAACTGCTCGTTGACGAGGAAATTCACGCGCACGCCACAAGAATTCGCTGCCGCAGCCGCGCGAATCATCTCCTGCTTGTAACCGACGACGATGTCGGCGCACTGAATGCCGACGCTCCGGAGCGACGTAAGGTAGCGATGCAACAGCGTCTGCCCGCCGATCTCGATGAGGCACTTCGGGCGATGTTGCGTCACCTGCCACAAGCGCTTCCCGACCCCGGCTGCGAGGATGATGGCTTTCATGCTCTGCCGGAGATCCGTTCAAAGGCGTCGAGAAATCCGACGATCTGCGCCTCCGTCAGGACGCCCATGTTGGCCACGCGGAAGATCTGGCTCTCGAGCTGGCCTTGGCCCGCGTATATCACGTAGCCCTCTTTTTTGAGCTGATCGTGCAACGACTGATAGGTGATGCCCTCGGGAAGATGATAAGCGGTGATCGTATTGGACTGTTTGTCGGGAGTCAGGACCGGCTTCACACCCAGCTTCGTCATGCGATCCCGGATCAGCGTCGCGATCTTCTTGTATCGCTGAATCCGCTTGGCCACGCCCTCTTCCATCAGTTCGTTCAAGGCCTCGTCGAACGCATAATAGATCTGCACAGCCGGCGTGAACGGAGTCGTCCCGGCGCCCTGGTTATCCACATATTGCGTGAGGCTGAGATAGATCGACCGCCTGGGGTAGCCACGCATCTTCTCCAAAAATCCCTTGCGGACGAGCACGAAGCCCAGGCCGGGGAATCCCTGGATACATTTGCCGGATGTGCCCGCCACCATATAGATGTGGGGCCCGGCGATATCCAGCGGTTCGCCTGCCAAGGCGCTGACCGCGTCCAGAATGAAGACCCGGTTCTGACTGTCGACGACTTCCGCAACTTCCTTGACCGGGTTGATGAGGCCGGTGGTCGTCTCATGATGGACCATCGCCACCGCCTGCACCTCAGGATGTTGCCGGAGCGCCAGCCGCAGCCGCTCTGGATCCGGTTTTGTCGTCCAGTCGTATTTGAGTTCGGACACGCCCAAGCGGTTGAGCCCGACCATCTGGGAAATGCGCTCGCCGTACACGCCGTTGTTGAGCACCAGCATGCGTTTGCCTTGCGGGAGCGACGACATGACGGCAGACTCGACCGCCGCCGTTCCCGACCCGGTCAGCACCACGGCGGCATAATCCGCCTCCGCACCCGGCACAAACAGCTTCAGCAGCTTCACCTGAATCCCGTGAAGCAGTTCCGTAAACTCCGATTCCCGATGGCAGATATCCGGACGCAACAGCGCCTGCCGTACCCGCTCCGACACATTGACCGGTCCTGGATTCAATAAAATCATCTTCTTCCTTCCCGCTACCCCCTACACAACACACAGCGATCGAGGCCGCTCCGACTGCGCGCGTCCAACGAGGGCTTAAGCCACGCGTTGCGCGAGCAAGGGAACGGCTCGGTCGCTCATTCAATTGCCTTCATAAACCGCTTCGTAATGTCCGGTGGATCCAGCATCACCCGCCCGGCATCTTCCACCATCTCGTTGACTTTCACCAGCAACATGCTCGGCCCGTCTTTCTTCAGCATGTCTTTGAACTCGTAGACCAGGTCTTCCCGTTCCCGCACCCGTTCGACGTTCACGTAGCCGGCCGCCTTCGCCACCTTCTCCAGCTGAACGACGTTGGAAATCGTCGGCTGATTGCCGGTCGTGCCGTAGACTTCGTTGTCGAACACCACATGAATGAAGTTCTTCGGCTTGAGCGCGCCGATCGTAGCCAGAGTGCCCAGCCCCATCAGTACATTCCCGTCACCGTCGAAAATGATCACGTGTTTCTTCGGCTTGGCCAGCGCCACACCCAGCCCGATCGCCGCCGCCGAGCCCATGGACCCGATCATATAAAAATGGGTCGGACGATCGGCAATTTTCTGGGCTTCCCTCGAAGGGAATCCGTTACAAATAATCACCGGCTGATCGGTCAGCAGCTCCATCAAAGCCGCCATGGCCATCGCCCGACTCTGCATCGTTCCTTGCTCCGGCCTCATGGGTGTAACCCTTTCACAACCCCTTTGGTGATCAAGAGCGCGACGGGAATGCGCTGCTTCATGAAGGTCTCCGCCAACCATCTCAGATCCTCGACTGCCGTCTTTTCCGTCAGGGTGCGATGGGGAATCTTCATGGTATCGAGGAACGGCTCCATCACTTCACCCATGACCAGATGCTCCGGCGCATCCTTCCCTCCTTGCCCACGCCAGGACACGATCAGAATGCAGGGCTGCTGATAAATATAGTTCAGAGAAATCAGTGTATTCAGTGAGGTCCCTAGCCCGGAGTTCTGCATGAGCACAGCGGGAATCTTGCCGGCCATATAGGCCCCGGCTGCCATCGCCACCGCTTCGTCCTCCCGAACGGCCGGGGTATAGAGGCGCCGCTCCATCAACTCGGCAATGATACCGCCCAGGATGGAATCAGGGACTCCCGTAAAGAAATCCACCCCGATATCCTGGAGCGCTTGAACAAAGGCATCGCTTTCAATCATGTATCGGTTCCTCGCCGCTACGCACATGGAAAAACGCGGGCATTATAAGCTATGCCTCGAGGCATTCTCAACAAAACGGAGGGAGTTGCGCCATCGGATCGACCATGGTAGCGTTCTGACATGATCGGACGGCAGAGAAATCACGCGAGCTGGCACCTCGTCCTATTGGCACTCCTGCTCTCTCTAGGCAACCCCCTTCTCGCCCATGCGGTGCCGATGGTGAACGATCCGAACGGAGCCCAAGGCATGACCTGGGGTGCGGCCCTCACCGCGAGGCCGGACCTGGAAGTCACCACGCCGGGCCCGCATGTGAACGAATTCCAATTGAGGGATAGCGTGCCGTCGTATGCCGGGATCCCGGTCGACAGCGTCCGCTTCTTGTCGGTCGATGACCAATTCGCCCGTGTAACCATCCGTTATCAAGGCGACGATCGGCACAAACAGATCCTCACCTATCTCGAACGACAATTCGGCTCCCTGGAGCGCATCCCCGGGCAGATGATGCGAGGCCTCAATCAGCAATATACATGGCGCGGAACCGATACGGAGATCAACCTGACCTATCACGCGAACACGGAGCGGGGGTATCTGTTCATCGACAGCCGCACCCTCGCGCCGCGATTCAATGACCGTATCACCGATTCAGCGGAGTAACAGGATGCTGAAGCAGGCTGCCAATCAGGAAACGATGAACTATGAACGATTAGCGATGAACAAAGACACCACTTCGGCCTTCCGCACTCATCACTCATCGTTCATCGCCCCGAGTCCAGCTATTCACTCGCGGCAACCTTGCCGGACGAAATTATTATTGAGCATCCTGATCCAAGCTTTCTGTATCCTAACCCTGTCCGGCACGCTCGCCTTCGCCGTGCCCATGCAGAACGATCCCAACGGCTTCGAGGGCATCCCCTGGGGTGCGGCATTCTCGGAGAGCGACACCTTCGTGAAAGTCGAGGATGCCGGGCGCGCTCAAACCTATGAGCTGAAGACCGGGGCCCCTGCGCTCGGCCCGGCGAAGGTCGACTCCATGCGGTTCCTGACCGTCGACGGCAAATTTGCGCGCGTGACCGTCCGCTACCAAGGCAAGGCGACCCACGATCAAATTCTCGCCTATCTCCAATCCCTCTATGGCTCACTCGACCGCACCCCGGGGCAATTTACCGGCGGCTCCGTCAAGTTTTACAGTTGGACAGGGTTCGAGAGCGACATCAATCTTCGATACGAGATCGCCACGGATCGTGGCATCATCTTCTTCGAAAGCCAGGAACTCCGCCTCAAAATCACCGAAGGCAACTCAGCCACCGTGTTTTAACCGCTCCCCTCTCCCTCTATCCCCCCTCAATACTGTTACGGGATGCTCAAAAAGGCCCTCCGGCAAGACCGCTACGAGCGGATCACTGTACGCTGAACGATACTCGCGTCCCTTTTCATCATTCATCGCTCACCGCTCATCGTTTCCCGGTTGACGGACTTTTTCAGCATCCTGCAAAAACCCGCGCCAATTGAGCTTAGGCGCCCACCCCCCCCCTTCTGGTGGGGCCCCAATCCCCTCTCTTTAGGAATGGTTGAAATTCCTGGATACGGTATTCTCAAGCTGTCGCGGGGGACAGAAGCACCGCGGCGGAACCACTGAGGAGGCCCCGATGAAGTTGAGTCACGCCACGCTGAGAGTTCACAGTCAGAAGGCCTATTCGCTCTTAGATCGGCGCTATGCCGAGCGAGTTCCGATCGGGTATCGAATCGACTACTCCGGAACGGAAGGCGCGCGGATCGTCACAGGTGAAGGAATTCTGAAAGACCTCTCCAAAACAGGCTGTAAAATCCTGGGCTCGACCGCAAGCTCGCTGGGAAGTAGCCTCACCCTGCGCCTCTGCCTGGAGGATGGGCAGCCCCCCCTGTGCCTGACCGGCGTCACCGTCTCCTGGATCGATAGTGTCTCGTTTTCCGTTCGATTCCCTAAACTGTCAGCAGAGGAACGGAGGCGGCTGCAAGAAGTGATCTGGAAACATGTCCGGGTGTCATCTTTAGACGATCGACGGACGGCATTCCGCATTATATAGACCTCAACGTATTGTCACGGAGGAAGCCATGCACAACGCCTCTCCCATCACTGCAGTTGCTGAATGTCCGGGTCAATCCGATCGCCGACACAGAAGCCGCACCCCGACGATCTTCACCTTGCTCTACTCCGGCATGGATTCAGGCCAGATGCTGATCGCTGACGGTGTCGTGACCAACCTCTCTCCAAACGGGATCGGCATCCGTGGAAATCGATCGGTCACACCCGGCATGGAACTGGCCCTCTTTGTCGACCTCCCTGGAGCGGAGGAGCCACTGTGCATTGCCCGGAGCCGGGTTTCCTGGGCCGAGGGACGTCGATTCGGGGTGGAGCTTGGGACGCTGAAGTTGGAGGAGCACAATCATCTGCGGTTCTACTTGTGGGATCACGTCACCTCCTCAGCCCAAGACCGCGACATCTAAAACCGTAGCAGAAACAAGGAGGTGCCCTCATGAAACAAGCACAAGTCGCATCTGGAAACGGACTACAGCCTGTAGCGGATGCGGTCAATCAGAGGCAAGACCCCCGGACACCGGTAGAGTTCAGCTTGATGTACTCGGCCCAAGACCGTTCCGGCGAGATTCTTATGGGTGATGGCAGGGTCACGGATCTCTCGCACACGGGATTTGGCATTCGCGGCAACATCCCGGTCACGCCGGGGATGGAACTCACGATTTTTCTCTACCTCCCAGACGGAAAAGACCCGCTGTTCGTGATGGAATCGAGGGTAGCTTGGGCCTCGGGACATCGGATCGGAGTCGAGATCCTCAAGATGAACCTACGGGAGCGAAACCGGCTCCGTCACTTCTTGTGCTTGAATCTCGCGCATTCCGATTAGATCGATCGCTTGCTGCAGGGAGAACCCCATGACCGAACGACGGCGGACAGGCAAACGAATGACGACCCAGCCCCCGGTTCAGACCGCTGACCGAAGGGAGGCTCAGCGAGTCCCTGTTCAGCTCATGATCCGCTTTTCAGAAAAAGAGAGCTTCCAACATGTTGGCGAAGGGGTGGCCCTAGACCTGTCCGAGAGTGGATGCAAACTCTGCAGCGCACACCTGTTACCCATCGGTAGCTTCTGGGATCTCTACCTGACGATTCCTGAGACATCCCGTCCGGTTCTCATCTCGGAGGTTCAGGTGGTCTGGGCCGCGAAAAACGAGTACGGAATCGAGTTTCTTCGCGTCACAGCCCGAGAGCGAACCCGGCTACGCCATTTCCTTTGGAGGCGCATGAATCGCTCCATGCTCAGCGATGGGCCTCCCCTGTTTACGCTCGTTGACCATTCAAGCCCGCAACGGCCACATCTCACGTCCCTCCCTTAGCCCCTACATCTGCTGGGCCGGTGGGGCATCTCGCCAGCGACATGATCGTTTCTTGTCAGAGCGCCTCGCGGCATGCTATCGTCTCATGGTGAGTAATGACTCACTCACTCTCGCTGGCAACTATGAAACAGACAACTCTCTCCATCCGCCCCTCCAGCAGAGAACGACAGGCCGGACTGATCGCTGCGGCTGCGTCACTCTTTGCGGCAAAAGGATTTAACGGCACCACGACAAAGGAAATCGCCAAAGCCGCGGGCGTGAGCGAGGCCCTGGTCTTCAAATATTTCCCGACGAAGCGGGCGCTCTACGCCGCAATCCTGGCGGAAAAGGTCACCGTCAACGAACTGCTCGAAGCGGTGGAAGAGGCGGCTAACAAGCGGGACGACCATCGCGTGTTTACGATGATTGCGAGCTTTCGCATTCGCCCCGGCGTCGATTCGACGCTCTTGCGTCTCCTCTTGTTCAGCGCGCTGGAAGGGCATGAACTCTCCGACATGTTCTTCGGCAAGCACCACAAGGTTTTCTATGACCACCTTGCTACGTACATTCGCACACGAATTGAAGACGGGGCCTTTCGTCCGGTCGATCCCCTCCTGGCAGCCCGCGCCTTTATCGGCATGGTCGTCCATCACCGTCTGCTGCATGAGATCTTCGGGGTCACAATGCATCAATCCCATGAAGACACGGTAGCAACCTACGTCGACCTCTTCCTCACCGGGCTGATCAGGAAATCAGCCATCCGTAAGACACCGGGGAGGCCTTCTTGATGAATCCTCTAAAACAACACCCGATCGTCACGCTCGGGGTGATTATTTTCTTTGCCCTCACGGCCCTCGTCGTGTTTCGCCTGAGCAGCGGTGCCAAGACCGATACCCGCAAAGCCCGGGCCATCACCGTCGCGACCGTGGCGCCGCTGAAGCAGGATTTGGACATTCGACTCACCTATACCGCCGACATCACCCCCAACCAAGCAGTCAATCTGTTCTCACGGGTCGATGGCTACATTGCAAAAATCTACGTCGATAAAGGCGACCTGGTCAAAGCCAACCAGCTCCTGGTCGAGATCGATCATACGGATTATCAACATGCCGTCAACCAGGCCAAGGCCAACCTGGCGGCAGCCAAAGCAAGAGTCGCGCAACAGGATGCGAGCGTCCGCAATACCACCCTCACGCTCAATCGGATGCAGGCGCTGATCAAAGACCAGTTTGTCTCACAGCAAGATCTGGACAACGCCCAGGTCGCCTACGACGCGGCAGCGGCGGCCCTCGACTCGCTTCGCGCTCAGGTCCAGCAAATGGAGGTCGCTCTGGCGCAGGCCGAGACGAACCTGGCCTACTCCCATATCCGTGCGCCCTTCCCAGGCTACGTGGCCGAGCGCAACCTCGATCTCGGCGCCTATGTCAGCGGGGCAATCGGCGGCACCTCCACCACCTCGCGCGGGATCCTCACCCTCCATGAGATCCAGACGGTCCGCATTCTGATCGAGGTGGTCGAAAAAGATGTTCCGCTCATCCAGTTGGGTCAAAAAGCAGACGTGCGCGCCGAGGCCTATCCCGATCGCGTCTTCGAGGGCACGGTCACCCGTGTCGTCCAGGCGCTGAACCGGGCCACTCGGACCATGACGGTCGAGGTGGATCTCCCGAATAAGGATCATGTCTTAAAAGGCGGCATGTTCGCCCGAGTGGAAGTCCTGGTGGGTAGCCATCGGAACGCGATTCAAATCCCCATCGACGCGGTGAGCCGATTGGAAGATGCCCAATATGTCTACATCGTGCGCGAAGGAAAGGCCCAGCGAGTGCCGGTAGAAATCGGCGTCCGCGAGGAGAACCGGGTGGAGATCACCAAAGGCCTGGACGGGTCAGAACAGGTGATCGTCTCCGGGAAAGACCTCGTGCATGACGGCACCCCCGTTCAGACGCAACCCCTGAGCCCAGTAAAGGGTGGGTGATACGTGATCAGTCCTATGCAACGACCATTTTCCCCATTTCTTAGCTCATCACTCATCACTCATCACTCATCACTGCCTCTTGCATCATGTGGCTAACCCTCCTCGCACTTCGCAATCGCATCGGCATCTTGATGCTGTCCTTGGCCATGGTGCTCCTGGGCGCCACCTCCCTGCAGCGGCTGCCGGTCGATCTCTTTCCACAGATTCAAGTGCCCGTCGCCTTCGTCGGCGTCATCTACAAGGGCGCCCCGCCGCTCGACATCGAACAGAGCGTGGTCTATCCCATCGAAAAAGCCGTCAGTTCTGCGTCGAACGTCGAGCATGTCGAGTCGTTCGCCAAGCAAGGCATTGGCGCAGTGCAAATCTGGTTCAACTGGGGCGCAGACATCAACGTTGGGCAGATGGAGGTGATGCAACGGGTGACGCAAATCCTAAACAGCCTGCCGCCCGGCATCTTGCAGCCCTTCATCGTCAAGTTCGACATCTCCAATATCCCCGTCTCCTTCGTGACGGTTTCCAGCGACGATCTCGACGAACGGGCCCTCTATGACCTGGCTTACAACACAATTGCGCCGCAAGTCGAACAGATCGCCGACGTCGCAGCCGCCACCGTGGAAGGCGGAAAAATCCGCCAGATCAACATTAACCTCGACCCGGCCCTCTTGAACGCCCGGAGCCTCTCAATTCTCGACGTCGTCAAATCCGTGAAGGCCGCCAACCTCATTCTTCCCTCTGGCGACATCAAAGCCGGCAACCTGGACTACAACGTCTTCACCAATAATCAGTTCCGCACGGTCGACCCGATCCAGGACGTGATCGTGAAGGTCAATCCTCAGGGCAGCCCCGTGCGCGTGCGGGATGTCGGGACCGTGACCGATTCGTCGGACATTCAGACCAACATCGTCCGGACAGACGGGACCAGGGCCGTCTACCTGCGAGTCAACAAACAACCCATCGCCAACACCGTGCAGGTGGTGGATGCGCTGCGCAAGGCCCTGCCGAAGATGGTCGGCATTCCCTCCAGCGTGAAGCTCGGCATTTCCTTCGACCAATCGGTCTACATCCGCCAATCGATCAGCAACCTCATTGAGCAGGCGTTGCACGGCTCGCTGCTGGCCGCGGCCGTCATATTGATTTTCCTCCGCAATCTCACGAGCACCCTGATCATTTCTGTCGCCATTCCCCTCTCGATCATGGTGACCTTCATCGTGCTCTATTTCTCCGGGCAAACGCTGAACGTATTCACGCTGGGAGGCCTGGCCCTCGGGATCGGTCGGCTCGTCGACGACTCCATCGTGGAGCTCGAGAACATTCAGCGCCATCTCAACACCACGCCTCGCCGCTGGGACGCGATCCTGGAAGCGGCCCGCGAGGTGGCGATGCCCATTCTGGCCTCGACGATCACCACGGTCGTCGTCTTCCTCCCGATCTTCTTCGTCGTCGGGATTGCCCGCTTGCTCCTGATTCCCCTGACCATCACGATCGCGATCTCGCTGTTCACGTCCTTCTTCGTCTCCCGCACGGTCACCCCGGCGCTCTGCTACAAATTCCTCAAGGCGGAACAGGAATCGCACAAATCGATGCCGGCCTGGTTCGTCCGGTTAATGAATTGGAGCCGCGACCGGTACGAGTCCCTGGACAAGGGCTACGAAGGATCGCTTCGCTGGGTCCTGGCCCATCGCAAGCTCTTCATCGGCGGCGTCCTGCTCTTCTTCGTCGCCTCGCTCGCACTGGTACCAAAGATCGGGACGGAGTTTTTGCCGGTGTCGGACGAAAGCCAGTTCCGCATCGTCCTGCGCGGACCAGTCGGTCAGCGAGTCGAGAAAACTGAACAGCAAGTGGCTGAGGTCGAACGGGTGCTGCGGGCAGAGATCCCTGCCGAGGAGCTGGAAACCATGGTCTCCAGCACCGGCGTATTAGCCCAGGGCCGGTCCTCCCTCTTCAATCCGAACACCGGCCCCCATACGTCGGTCATCTCCGTCTATCTCGTCTCGCCGGACAAACGGACACGGAACCAAGTGCAAATCATGAACGACGTGAGGCCCAAAGTCCTCAAACTCTTTCCGGGCGTTGCGATGTTTTTTGATCCAGGCGGGCTCGTCAAACGGGTCACCAGCTTCGGCTCACAGAAATCTGTCGATGTGGAGATCTACGGCTACGATTTCGAGAAAGCTCGGGGGGTGATCCGGGAGGTCGAGACGATGATGCACCAGATACCGGGCCTGGCCGACATTGAAGTCAGCCGCGAGGAGAACTATCCCGAGGTCAACGTGGTGGTGGATCGCGAGAAAGCCGCTCTCCTTGGGATCAGCGAAACGGACGTCGCCAATGCCGTGCTCTTCTCACTCAACGGCAACGGCCAAACCGACCCCATCATTTATACCGACCCGCAAAACGGAAACGAATACTACATCAGCGCCTGGCTCGCGGAAGAGCACCGGCAGGATCTCACAGACATCGAGAACATCGTGTTGACCGCCAAGACCGGGGAGCCGGTCCTCCTCAAAAATGTGGCCTCGCTCAAGCTCAATGCCGGCCCGGTAAAGATCGAGCGTAAATATTTTCAACGGGTGGTCCATCTGACGGCCAACCCCATGAACCGGGACCTTGGCGCCATCGCCGCCGACCTCGAGGCAGGCCTTGCCAAGATCCAGCTCCCCACCGGCTTCAGCATCAAGCTGGCCGGCCAAATCCAACAACAGAAAGAGACCTTCGAGGGGCTGCTCTTTGCCACGATCCTGGCCCTGGTTCTCGTCTACATGGTCATGGCCGCCCAATTCAAATCGCTGATCGATCCCTTCGTCATCATGTTTGCGGTCCCGATGGGCTTCCCGGGCGTGATCCTGATCCTCTTCCTGACCGATACCACCCTCTCGACCACGTCGATGATGGGCATCATCATGATGCTGGGCATCGTGGTCTCAAACGGCGTCCTGCTGGTGGATTATACAAACGTCCTGCGGCGCAGAGGGCGAGAGCTACATGATGCGGCGGTCACCGCGGCGCGAACGAGACTCCGGCCTATTCTGATGACCTCCCTTGCCACCGTTGTGGGACTGCTCCCCATGGCCATCGGCTGGGGAACCGGCGGTGAAACGAACGCCCCGTTGGCGCGCACGGTCGTCGGAGGGCTCAGCGTCTCGACGATCCTCACCCTCTTTCTGGTCCCGACGATCTATGTGATTTTAGAGGAACGATTTCCCCGCCATACGGACGAGGCGTCAGAGCAGAATGCCGATTGGCTACCGGCAGAACCGGGACAAGCCCCAACCAATCAATAACCAACCTATGTGCACGAAAGAAATAGGCTCCCGCAGGATGCTCAAAAAGACATCCAACTAGGCCGCAGGCGAGTCAAAACCGGAGACGTACCCCATCGGGTACGTTGAGGATTTTGACGAACCGAGAACGACGTTGGAGGGCTTTTTCAGCATCCTGCTAGAGGAACTAGTGATTAGCCGAGAGAGGGGAAAAGCGCCTTCAGTTGCATCGCCAAACCAATGTCCCCGCTGATCTTGAGTCGGCCCGACATGGCGACGGCTGGCCCACTCAACTGCCCCTTCAAAATCTTGATACAATCCTCTCCCGCCATCGCGAGCGAGACCTGTGGGTCCTCATGCATCCCCTCGGACACCTGGCACACCCCATCCCGGATCGTCAGAATGTACTGCCCGCCCTGCGCGCCGCTTAGATCGAATTGATAGACCGCATCAAGATCCTCCGCGGCATCTAGATCGAGCTTGCCTGGAAGCAGCTGGAAAAAATCTTTGATGGTGGTGGGGATCATAGCTCGTGGAAAGAAGTGAGGAACGCTCGGATCGACACCGGGAGCCGCGTTGCCACGGCTCCCGATCCCGAGTTAGTAGCGGAGCGTCACTGTCCCTGTACTGCGCCGCGCGCCGAAAAAATCTTTGGAAAACGTCTCGACGACTGCAGGGTCATAGCCCTTGCAGCTGAATATGTCGAGATAGGCGTTGTTCGTATCGTTCGCAAAATGGCCGCTGATCAACGAGGTTGAGATCAGCTGCACCATGGAATAGCCGGCGACCCGACCTGAGCCGAAATCGACGACCTGGCACTCGCCAAAACGCTTCATGTCGATGAGCTCGCAGAGCTCCACGACATAGCGGCGAATATGGTCGGCATTGCGGATGAGATCGGGATTGCAGTCTTGAAGATCGACGGAAGTGCACAGTCCCCACGCTTTCCCCTCGCCCACCATCGTTTGGGGGGCAATCGAGGCAGCTGCCGGGGACTCAGATGGAAAGATCGCGGACTCGGAACCAGCAGAGCTACTCATAGTGGTTAATACCTTTCTGTTAGGAGGGTGAACACACGGTGACGATGAATCGTCATTTCGGACTATATCACGAAATATTTCTCATCAGGGAGGGTGGAAAAAGTTTTTTTCACACCGCCGGGTTCAGAGTCCACGCGATCAGTTGACAAGGTTCTCAACGGTCGGAGAGAATGCCGCACATGACGACAACCCCTGACGTATCCCTGACAGCACTTCCCGATCGCCTCTGCACCTGGTGCCAGGTCCCGATGAAAAAACGCCTCGTCGGCGGCAACCAGTTCGTTCACTACACCTGCCCGAAGTGCGTCTTCCAGCACACGACCCGACTTGGCCCGAAACCACCCAGCCCCGTTCACTAGCAGTCCGTTACATCCTCTTTCGGTCTGGAGTATGGAAATCTACAGTGCGGTATTTTGATATTTCACGGGCTAGGTCTGTCTTTCGCGCGATTTCTCGCGGGAAGAGAAGAAAGCTGAGGCTAGACCATGCTTGGCCAGGCATTTATGGTCGGGAAAGACTACCGACGTGAAAAATTGGCCTGCACCTGATCGTCGAGGATATGGGCCAATCGCTCCCTGTCCTCTGGGCTGATCGAGGTAATTGTCGCGCCGAACTTCGGGGAACGCACATGGACGACTTGCAAACCACACGTTAACGTTCGCCCCTGCTCGAGTTCGACCACGAGCTGGAGGGCGTCACCGCTTTTCACGAACAAACGGCTTTCAATCTTAACCCCTGTCTCGCTGACATCCAGCACCTTACAGGGCGCGGAAAGAGCCCCTCGCTGTAAGCGGCCACTCCGGCTGATTTCGACCCGTGACCCTTTTCGCTTGAACCCCATTGGCGTTGCCCTCCTGCTGTGAAGAACATAACAAGCGGCCACACGACTCCAAAGGGAAATGCCAAATAGTGCTAAATCTTTTCTGCTACGAGGGTACGGACCTGCTCCATACGCATGCGGTTGGCGCCCAGGTCGCTGTAGCCGGTCCGGGAGGCGGAGCGGAAATGGATGGTCTTCGTCTCGTCGTCGAAGAGAAACTCCACATCATCGACGAAGCGAAGCAGCAGACTGGTGAATTCGTAGTGCAGGTAGGTCTCATCTTCTTCGACGAGCTTTGTGCGTGGCAAGGATCGAACGACTTCTTTCAGCGCCTCCTTCGCCTCGGCCCGAGACTTGTGGTAGCGAATGGGGGCGATCCCATGGCCCTCGTCTTGAGCCTGGGTCGACACACAGTTGGGACTGGAGGGGCAGGGAAGAAGTCGCTTCAACGTGTCGTTAGAAGTCATGGGGTAATCATCTTGTCATAGTAAGCATGCGTGCCGATCCAGAACCAATTGATTCCACCCGGCACATCAAATCCAAGTGCCCGATAGTGATCTCCAACTCGGACCGACCACAGCTCTCCGATGCGTTTGAAGTGAAGAGAAGGATGGCGGGGATTGGCTTTCAGAATCGCAAAATTCTTGTCCGCCAGGGTACGAATATCTTCCGGGAGAGCGTGATAAGCAGCCCAGAATCGTGTCGAAGCGATGTGCTTCACAGAGGGCGCGCTTTGCCCTGTTCAAACTCAGCACGTGCCTCGGCAATCAGTGCATCTAGTTTTCCCGCCTTGAGATCTGCCTCGATCTGCTGATCCCACACACACGCATCAAACTCCAGGAACCAAGCCCGAAACTGCGCCAAATCTTGAGGCGAAAGCTTCGAGACCGTTCGTTCAAGTTGTTCAATTTCGCTCATGACGATCCTTTGTTCCCCAACAATAAAAATTCTACACGAGTTTCCTTCGATTGTCTGTACCCACCTCGTATAGCGAAAGGAATCCGAGACCGAGGTCCGTATCCTGTGCCTGGGTAGAGACGCCGTTGAGGTTCGAGGGACCGGCCGATAACATGCGCGAGCTCATACGATTTCTGATAACGATTCAACCTAGGACACGTTCTCCATGTTGCGCAACCAGATCTCACAAATCAAGACCGCGTCAGGAGGAATGAGCCCGCTCATCCGCTTTATCAGTACAAGACCGTCCTGAGCGATGGCTGCACATCGCCCTGCTCGACAACCTTCACGGATACCCGTCCAACGATTCTGCCATCTTCCGTCTCTACATCCACGCGCCAATCGCCCGGGTCGAGCCGCTGCTTGAACGTATAAGCCCGATAACCTCCTTCGCGCCCGCCGTTGATCTTGATGGGAATTCTGTCGGCGTGAGTGAAGGGTTTGTCGCTCTTCGGGCGAAAATACCAATGGTGGTAGACCGTGGTATTCAGATCGACCGGCGCAAAGACGGCGGTGAAGCAATAGATCGGTTCGTTGGCCGGAAAGGTGTTATCCGACTGTTTCCAGACCTGGTACCACTGCTTCTCAAACGAGAGTTCGAACCGATCGCCGGTCTTCTTCACCTCATGATAGATCCCGCCGAACTTCATTGAGAGGGGCACGGGAGGAATCCAATTGAGGAAGTAAAATCCGACGAGCAGCCCGATCAATGCGAAGGCAGGAGCCGTAACTCCAACCGCCTCCCGCTTCGAGCGATCCGGGTTGTTCCGATAAATCAAATGCACCACTCGAAACGTCACGACCGCACTCAGGCCTGCTCCAACCAGGAAGATCGCCGCACTCATGTGCCCGGTCATGACCGGAAGAAAGAACGTGAAAAAGGCGAAACAGACCAGGGCGTAGAGACTCACCAGGAGGCGCAGGCTGGAGAGGCGGTCGTGGAGAAACTCGTTGCCGACCAACAGCACAACCAACAGGGCGAAAAAGATCGCCGTGCTAGTGAGCGTGGCGCTACGGGAATAGAAGATCGCATAGGCACTGAACAGCCCACCCAACAGAAACTGCACGGCCATCGGATAGTAGGGCCTCACGCGCAGCACCAGGCGCGCGAAGGGTGAGAGCACGGATAGCTGTTCCCGATCCGGCGCCGGCTCGATGCCCAATCGACCGGTCAGCACGATCAACACCCCCAAGAGGAGCAGATAGGTCAATAAGAGGAGGTTGTCTTGCAGCCGATCGATGCGGGTAAGCGTCAGCGTGTCATAGGCCACTCCGGAAAAGAAAAACACCGGAGGCATGAAAGGCTTGGTCAACAGGGACTTGAGTGTAGAGGAAGCGAGCATAACTCCTAAGTTTCAGGATCTCCTTGCGATTGTCAAATAAAGTGGAGGAAGCGGACGGTTGAAAACGACCATCCAACGAGGCCGCAGGGGAGAAATAACCGGAGGCGTACCCTCAGGGGTACGTTGAGGATTATTTCGACCCGAGAACGACGTTGGGGAGCATTTTCAGCCGTCCGCTAGATTTTTAATGGTGCTCGCGCAGGATGCTCAAAAAGGCCGTCCAGCAAGGCCGCAGCCGAAGAGTGCACCGGAGGCGTAGCCTTGGGCTACGTTGAGGATGCGCTCGAGGCGAGAACGATGCTGGCGGACTTTTTCAGCATCCTGCTAGATGAAGGGGGGGAGCGGGGAATACACCACCGCATGCCCAATCAACCGTTCCAACCAGGGGGCCATGAGATCTTCGCCCAGCGGGGCCCGGTTCAGACGGGCCTCAATGTGAAATCCCGCCTCATTGCCGACGATTCCGATAATGGCGGAGGCATCCTCTCCGGCGGGAAGCAGTTCCTGGGTTTGAAACTCGCAGAGCGTGCTGTAGAGGCGGCCATCGGGAGCGATCACAGAACGGATCTCCGGCAAGTCATCCAGCGGGCAATGAACCGAGCAGCGATAGACGGATCGGGCGGGCGGGTTAATCGTTTGAAAGTCGACCAGCGCGTCCTCCGAGAAGCCCGTCAGGTAGGCCCGGACGCTGGCTGGTTCCGGCGCAGAAGTCGCAGCCAATTTGCTAGCCGGCACCAGGAACTCGTAGGCGTCTGAGGTGTTAAATTCGAGCTGACAGGGCCCGAAGGCGTCGGGCCAGGAACAGAAGAACGGCACGGAGGGATCGACTGGACGCAACACCAGTTGGTCCTTCTCAACCGATGTCTCGACAGGAAGCTCCAGCAGCGTGATCGCTTCGAGAAACGCCGTCCGCCGTTCCTCCAGCCACTGTTCCCGCTCGGCATCTCCGCGCGTCTCGCCGGGGGTGATCACTTCTTTCGTTTGGAGTCGTACACGGATAAACGAATGGGCGTGGCGGAAGCCCAGCCAGAGCATGCTGCGGGGGTCGTGCAGCCGTAACGGATCGCGAATGCGCCAGGGATGACTGATCGAGCAGTAGGTGCCGACGTCCTGATACCGCTGGTAGACCGTGTGGTAGGCCCCGGCCAGGAGAAAGAAGTCGCCGCGCCAGCCCTCGCGGACATGGATCAGCGTTTCATCTTCCGTGGACCATGCATCGAGCTGGTCGAAGTCCTCAGGAGCCTCGACCGTCCATTCTTCGATGTAACAGATGACGTCTCGTGCCGGCACTGCCGGCTTCAACCCCAACGCAGCCAGACGTTCGCCCACGGCAAGCACCTGACCAAAGGTCAGAGGAGTCGTCGTTTCCCAACGACGTTCACGCACGGTGGGTCCTCTCTTCCCCCACACCCATCAATGTGTCGGCCGCAAGGCTTTCTGCTCGATCGTCGTATCGGTAAGGTACCGATCGATGCCGTCTTTCAGGGTCGCCGCCAACAATTGTTGGACATCCGCGTCGTTAAACCAGACCACGGTATCACGTTGTACCCCCTCGACCGTTCTGGTCGTCGTGCTCTGGTCGCCAAGGTTCCTTGCGGTGATCATCATCTTGCCGCTCGTGTTCACCACCGTCGAGAAGAATCGGCTCTTGGCGTTGGCGGAAATATCAAGGAGCTGCCCGCTGATGACGATGTCGGCATCGTTCAGATCCGCCACCACCCCGCTGGAGGCCACCCGCACCGTCCAGGCCCGATCCTTCCACCCGCGCGTTGTTAGCCGATCTGCGAGGGCCTGGGCAATCACGTCTCCAGGCCGCTCCCCCGCCAGACTGAAGTAGGTCACCCCGCCCCACAAATGGGTCCGCAGACCGAGCCGGCCCTTCTCCAGTCGCCGATCTTCGAATGGTAGGATGACGATCCTGACCGGCTCCGGCTGCATGTATTGCGCCGCCTCCTGTTTCTGCTGAACATCCAGATGCACCGTCTTCCCGGTACCAGCACACCCGGCTCCCATCAGCAGACTTGCCGCGAATACGATACCAATACCCAGTCGTCCCATAGTCTGTTTCACAATATCATCCTCCTTACGATTGACTGCCCCACCGTTGAGGCGAACCCAGTCTACCCAAGTTGCGGTTCAGAGACAAATATCAGAACTAGCGAGTGACGATGGGAAGAATAGCCCGAAAGGTCTCGCGGCTGAATTCCGGTACCTGACCGGACTGAAACCTTGGATCGGTAAACGGCAGAAAACGGACAATCTTTAGGAAGGACCGTTCGGCCAATACCGCCGCAATCTGCGCCTTACGATCGTGGGTGATCGGCAAGGTATACCCCTCGCCGCGTTTCCATTCCCACAAGGTCGGCGCCAGCGACAGCTCCAACCCCTGCCCGGCAAGCTGATGGAACCGGTCCACGATCCTGGCCTTGTGTTGCTTGATCCCCTCCCCCTCCAGCATCAAGGCGCACACGACATGATGCCCCCACCAAAAGAGCGTCCGAAAAGAAAACACGTTCGAGTCGCGAAAGTGTTTCGGGAGGTCCAGATATTGATAGGGGAAGAGCTCCAGATGCTCCCCCTTCACCAAATGACAGTTAGCGGGATTGAAATCCGGCGGGGTCACGAGAGCAGCCGATGCGATCTCCGCCTTCAAGGCCTCATGGGTGGCCGTGAGATCATGACGCACCTTGGCCATGATCTTCGCCTTGGCGCGAAAGAAAGACTGGTCGGCCAGCAAGGCCGCTTCTTCGTCTGTGAATTGGGAGGACATAGCGTTCAAGCGTCCGAAGGATCGGTTCGAAGGGCGCGGGCTATTTCTGATGGGTTTCGAACTGAGAGACCGTCAAATTGTACTGCGCCCGACATTCCGCACAGCGGACCCACAGCGCATCCTCAAACACATCCATCTCTCGAACCGACAGAGCAGACACATGGGTGCCCATACAGGTCTTGAGCGCCGGAAGTCCGTCCGGCTGAGCAGGATCGAATGCAGGCGACGTGGAATCCCCCGTCGCGTCCTGCCTGGTCACCGTATCGGTGGTGACCCGATGCACCATGCGACAGGAACTGCACGTCAGCACCACGATGCGCTCCGGCTCGACGCGCTTGACCTTTAGGCAAAGCGGATGCACCGACCAACATTGCTGAAGAAAGGCCCCGCTACGAATAATCTCTGCCATGAACTGTCCTCATGCCAAAGCAGCCTGCTAGCACGCTGCTGAAAAATCAATTCCATAAGACAGAACTGTATCAGACTATACCTGCGGCATAACAGACAACCACTCTTGCCGGATGCTCAAAAAGGCCGTCCAGCAAGGCCGCAGCCGAGGAACGCACCGGAAGCGTAGCCTCAAGGCTACGTTGAAGATGTGTTCGAGGCGAGAACGAAGCTGGCGGTCTTTTTCAGCATCCGGCTATAGGACCCATAGAATGAACATCACCACCACGCCCAGCAGATAAGGAAGCACGCAGGAATAGAGGAGCGCCGACCTGGCACGGTCCGGCGGCCTGTTACGCGACAGTTGCTCTTTGTAGACAAATTCACGGGAGAGAATCAGTACCGTGAGCGTCAACGCCAACGTGCGGCTGGTCCGCGGCCAGGTATATTCGCCACTGATGATGAAGTTCGCGGTGAAAAACCCACTGAAGAGGAGAATGAGCGGCGCCAAGACGAACCGAACCGATTCAGAAAAAAAGATATGCCAGCCCGGACGGGTTTCCACGGGGCTTGATTGTGAGCTTGGGGTCACGACCCGACGGCCGTTGGAGCCTCTTCCTTTGGCGAAGGCGAAGGAAGGGGGATACCCTGTTGGGCAGCGCGGCAAGTCTTACACACGCGGGGGCGGACTTTCAGAAACGAAACTTTACCACTGGCCAGACAGCTGTAATGGACGAACTCATCGCACAGGGTACAGCGAGACCAGCCGCCGCTCAAAAACGTCTTATTGCGGTAGAGCCCTTCATGGCAAACCTTGCAGTTGCGGGGTTCAATCCCCAACAGCATCGGCTCCCAGTCTCCGCCACCTTTTCGAATACTCATGCGGCGGAGTATAGCGAAGGCGAACGGCGAGAGGCAAGGGGCGAGGGGAAAAGTGAGGGGTTCGGGGTGAAGGGTGAGAGGCACCGGACCTGCCAACTCACCTACCTGAACCTCGCCCATCGAGCGACCGCGTTCTTCCATTCCCCTACATGAGAGCGGGCTAGGTGGCCTCCCGGACGAACGGATAGCCTAGACGATACATTTTCAGTCCCTACACCTTTATTTATTAAGGGAGTGGCCGAGGCTGCCCTTTACTGCGCGC
>Ga0209253_10001491_pt1 | contig 20545 bp, 22 predicted proteins | sample FrelakmetBRP12BR_FD_187145 | JGI IMG/M metagenome (GOLD analysis project Ga0209253, IMG submission 187145) | Freshwater lake sediment microbial communities from the University of Notre Dame, USA, for methane emissions studies - BRP12 BR (SPAdes)... | ecosystem: Environmental > Aquatic >...
TGGATTTTCGCAGACTCTATTTGGAGGATCTTGGACTTATCAAAGTATTTTTTCAAAATAATCCCCTTGAGGAAGACAAAGACACACTTCAAGATCGGGAAGAGGAGATAGAAGACGATTTGCGACTAAACAAATTCCAATATTTTGGATTTGTAAAGGATCACGACCTTATCGCATTTGGAAAATTACGCAATGAGGGAGACGAAGCACATTTTATCGGTCCTTTTGTTTTACCGGAATATCGTCGAAAAGGAATAGGAAAGAATATCATTGAAAAAATCGAATTGCATTGCCAGCAAAAAGGCACATCGCGATTAAATGCCTATTCTTTCATTGATACAAAACTTGCAGAAGAATTCTTAACAAATTCGGGATATAAATTAGAATCAGTGGATGCACTCGGAGTTAATATTTATATTAAGGAATTTAAGTAGTAAGGTTATTCATTAGAATTATCTTCAGAATCTTCATTGGAAAATTCATTCGTGGGCTTTTTTTCTGCTGGAAATCCCATTTCTTGAGCCCATTCCTTTGTTTTTTTTACGAAAGTCAATATTCCAGATTTAATTTTTTCACCGATATTATCACTGAAATCATCCGTTTCTTTCTTGGGTTCGTTATACGTTTCAGGGGAGAGTTTATCTCCCATAATTTCTATCCCACAAGTGTGGCAAGCGATATCGATACCATTTTTAATTCTACTGATTTCTCCCTTATTTAATTGTTCTCCACATTCTGGGCAAAATATGTTTTGTTCTTGCATTATGGCTCCACTGTACATATCTAAAGTAAGTATAAAATTACGTGGTTTTTAAAAATTCTAATTCCATCTATTAGCGATTTTAAATACACAAAGATTATCTGAAATGGAATATTATTTTTTTTCTACTTTTTCGTCTTCTACGTAAACAATCTGCACAGTTTTTTCATTTGCGGTGTTTCCACGGATGATTACATCATAGGAGTCCGCACATTTGGGACATTTAAAGGTGTAAAAATCTTTGGTATAAGTCTCATATTTTTCATATTTCTCGTAAATTTTGAATTCTTCTCTTGAAATCACGTGTTGATCCTCGATCTTTGCTTTGATAGTGTTATACAATTCCTCTTCCGACTTGGTTTCTTTTCCCAATCGATTTAGCACTCGTTCGTCCTCTTTTTTGAATTTTCTAAACATCCTGACTTCTTCGATATCACTCATAAGACCCTTCCTCGATAATTTCGTCGCTATATGGAAAACCACGTTGACTCTTTATTACTTATGAGAGTATTACTACATATTATACCGATATGATATTTATAATTTGTATTCAAACGATCTAGAATTTCCTATGAATTTTATGAAAAACATCGAATGAATAATTTAAAAATTACCAATATTAATTGAAAAATCAATTAATATTTTTACAAGTTAATAGAATTAGATATTATCAACAAAAAAAAATTAAAGGTATACTAAAATGGCACAAATTGAGGAAACGAAAAGAAAGACGCGTTTTATTCGTTCTTTCACCATAATGCAACTCCTAATGTACACGATTGTTTTTATTGTTGTAATTTTTGTGAAAAATGTGGTATTTACCTCCGATTTAGTTACGGATAAATGGATTTTGGTAGTAACCAATGGGGTGACTGCTGTTTTCAGTATCGGTTTGATGATTCGATCTTTTTCTCTATATAGGAAGAGGAAAAGCCTTCAAAATGCATATTTAGCTGGATTCTTTTTATTCACTGGAATCCCTTCGCTGATTCTTGCAATTACAACGTTACTTGTACCGACCGATCCGAATCTTCGATACTTCTTTTCTCTCGCAATATTCTTCCTTGTTCCTGGAAGCTCGGTATTTTTGGGTACGTTTATTTCGGAGACATTCTACGAGACAATTGATAAAAAACTAGGTCAATTGTTATTTTTTGTGACCCAATTTAGCGCAACGATAGCAAATATCATTGGTTTGTTGCTTGTGCTTAGAGAGCATGATAGAATCCCATATACGGGATGGTCATTAATATTAATTCAGATATTTGGTGGATTTTTCATACTTCTCAACGTGTTCTTGCATTTCCTCTTGATGTATAATGCATTTCGATTATGGTCAAAAGTTGAGGAAAAACATCTTCGCGCTGGATTGTTCTTGCTAGGAATCACGGGAATCCTATTGGGATTTGTATTCTTTGGACGTTTGTTTACCTTTCTCCTAATTGATCTTTCTATTTTAGGCAGTTATCAGTTGGTTTTTATTTATGGATTAGATATTCTATTTTTCTTGGGTTATGTTACTATGTACTTAGGTGTAGCTATTCCCGGAAGGAAAAACGATTAGAGATTCAGCCAATCTCTCTTTTTTTAACTATTAAAATTTTCTTTTTATCGCCATTTTGCTTGATAATCTTTTATATATGTATCTATTGATCGAGGTTTTCTACCTAGTATTTGCTCGAGATCAGGGTAAATTGTAGCTGCACGACCACTTCGGACAACCCAGTAAATCATCTTCATAACTGTTACATAATCCTTGGGAAATCCATAATCTTTGATCATTTTTTTAACGAAATCTTTGGGTTCTGGATTGGAGTATTTTATTGGCAAACCAAGAATTTCTGTCATTTTTTTTGATACCTGTTCATAATTTAGGGATTCGGAGCCAGTTAACGCTGGCATCTTCCCAATATATTGCTCAGAGTGAGTTAAACAAATTCCAGCAGCTTCTCCAATATCTCGTGCATCAATAAAAGAAGTTTTCCCAGATCCTGCAGGAACATAGATATCCAATTCCTTCTTGATCACCTCTCCATGTACCAAATCCAAATTTTGCATAAAAAACGAACACCTTAGCATGGTGTATGGAATTTGGAATTTTTTGATAAATTTTTCCACATAGAAATGAGGTACCATGGGATTTGCATCTATAATAGAGAGAAATACAACATGTTTTATATTTGCATTTTTCATTTCTTTGATAAAAGGTGCCATATATTTCTTGATATTCTCGATTTGGGGCGGACGCATCAAGAAAACTTTTGATATGTCCTCAATTGCGGGTTTGAAAGTTTCGGGTTTGTCATAATTTAATTCCCGAAAAACCGCATTTTTCCCATGCATCTTTTTTACATTGTTTTCATCAATATCTGCTGCGATAATTTCGCTATCCTTCATAGCATAGGTTTTAAGATATTTAAACACCTCAGAACCGACTCGACCTGTCGCTCCTGTAACCAAGAGTTTTTCCATCAATAATCAATCCCAAAGAATTATTTCGGTTACGAAATATTCTAACGCGAAGTATTTATGGCGGATCTCATTTTTAATCCTTATGGAAAAAATTTCCGAGATAGGACTCTGGATTGCACAAATTCATCAAATTTCAGATCGTTTAATGGAGTGGAAGTTTAAAGAGAAGGACCTTGAGGGATTTAGTGCTACTCAAGGACGAGTATTATTTATTTTGGAACAACTCGACAATAAAAAACTCGCGAAAATCCCCATCCAAGCCTTAGTAAACCAACTTAAAATCCCAAACTCGACTTTTACTCAGCTACTCGACAGATTAGAAGAGAAGGGATTAGTAGAACGCATGCGGAGTATAAATGACAGACGTAAAATTCATATCCAAAAAAATGAGGAAAATTTTAAAGAATTTTTAGATATATATCGCACGATTTTAGTTGATATGACAAATGCCTACTTTCGGAATATATCATTGGAAGAACAGATTCTAATCGAGAAAATTTTTCCAAAAATCATCCTCAGCCTCATGGAAGAAGAAGAAAAAATTGAATAAATTATGAAACCAATTTATAAGGTATGTTTAACCGTTCTGCCAGGGAAAATGCTTCCACCATTTCAGAGTGTGAAACTCTTCGGTTGATTTCGGCATAGTTTTTTGAATTAACTTCATGCTCGGGGTGATATTGAGCCATAATATTCGTTGCAGTTCCAGGAATTTCATTGGCAATCCACTTTAATATTGGTTTGGTGCAACAATTAAAATGACCAGGCATTACTAAATGACGAATAATAATATCTCTTGATCCCCACTCATAGATAAATTTCAAGTTACGAGTAAGAACATCCCAGTAATTGGTGATCTTTGAGTATCTTTTAGCGCATTCATTATTTCCATATTTAAAATCAGGCAACCAGAAATCCATCAGATCGACTAAAAGATTCAAAGATTTGATTGTATTATAGAAATTAGAGTTCCAGAGTTGAGTAATTGATTGATCTTGATAGACCATTGATTCAATTATTGTATGCAAATTCGGAGTGGGATCACCTCCGACGTAATTTATATTGTTGGCATTTTGACGAGTTAAAGCATCTGCAAACACTGCAAGTTGTTTTCCATCCACCGGGGTCCCGTTGGATCTTCGTTCATCATTATATCGCATTTCGCTAGGAGGTCGTTTCCCCACCGTAGAGATGTCCCAGTTTTGGCAGTATACACAATTGAAAGTGCATCCACTGAAAAATATCGTTCCACTGGGTACTAAGGGGGGCTCTTCTCCATAATGAAGAAAAACCGAGGATACTCGTGAAGTAACGGGGATACCACAAAATCCTAGTTGTTCTGTAGTTCGATTGGTTTGACAGGCATTTTCGCAAAATTCGCAATGTTCCAGCATTTTCCGGGAAATTTGGACTTTTAGATCAAGATACGACCTCCCATCTGCTAGGTGCTGGTCGTTTAATCCGGATTTTCCCATTTCTTTAAATTTTATCGCTGTTTGACCATGTATTTCCCAAAGCTCTTCGATATTTGCGATATGCGGTATTTCCACGGGAATAGCCTTGCAAATTAGATAATATGCAAGCTGTGATCCGGTTAACACTGCATTATAATGGGGAAAATGGGGATTTTTCATGAATTCACAGAACAATAAGAGAAAGGAACATTTAACGGATTCGTATCCGAGAATAATTTGTAATAGTTACCCGCAATCTAGAGGATTATGATAGATCCGAACCGTGGGAGCTTTTAAAAGTGTTTCCTTCACTACGAGGTCGATTTAGTCTTCCTGGTTCTTATCCGTTATGCATGAGTGACATTTTGTTTAAATTAAATGAAGAAATTACACTTCAGGATACTTCCGCGAGTTGGGGAGTCCTTGTACGAAATAAACCTCCGGAACTCAATTTCGAGTGGAATAGACTAATATATTCTTAGAATGCTTCTTAAAAATTACCGAAATTCAATATTTACATTATCCATAATAGTTCAAAAATTGATTAATCCAATTTCTAATTAAAGAAAATTAAATAAATATAGACATGCCATAGATCATTGTTCATTTGTTGGTGAGAGAATGGAATACAAATTGAAAGTGCTCCTTTGTGGCACCCCTGATGGAGAAAACTCTAATTTAATTAATCGATTTGTGCAATCTAAATTTGATAATTCCTACAAAATGACTGTAGGTGTAGATATTTTCACCAAAAATGTACGGATTAAGGATAAAAGCTGTACTCTAAATATTTGGGATGTTGCAAGTTCTCAACGATTCAAATTTATTCGTTCTACGTTTTATCGTGGTGCCTCATGCGCTATACTGGTTTTTGACTTAACAAAGGATACAACATGGGAAGAAATACAGCAATGGTACCATGAAATTAAAACTAGTGTCGGAGACATCCCTGTAGCATTTGTCGCCAACTCCGGTGAAAATAATCTCAAGAATAACACGGAAAAACGTAATAAATTCAGAAGATTGGTAGAATCAACTGGGAACTTATATTTCGAAACCAATTCTACCGGAAACAAGGTTGATGATATTTTTTCAACTTTAGCTGAACGAACTGTAGGAGCTTTTGCGTGATCTGAATGGATGCGGAATTATCAAATCCTTATCGCCAAGAAATCCAACATGCAGTTAACTTACTTTTAAAGACACATTATGCAATCGTGTTAACGGGAGCAGGGATTTCAACTGAGTCCGGAATCCCCGATTTTCGTGGTTCGGGAGGAATTTGGGACCAATTCTCCCCTACAATTTATGGAAATATCAGAAGCTTTCGTAAGAGTCCTCAATTATTCTGGAAGATGGCAAAACAGATTGCACCCGCTCTATTACAAGCTAGACCAAATCCCGGTCATTATGCTCTAGCCGAATTTGAAAAATTGAATCTAATACAATGCATTATAACTAAAAATATTGATGGATTACATCAACAAGCTGGTTCTAGATGCGTTTATGAAGTGCATGGTTCTCTGCGCAGGTTCAATTGTATGGATTGCACTTCTTCATATCCGCAAGAATATGTTGTCTCAAGAATATTAACCGGTATGATTCCAAAATGCAATAAGTGCGGAAGCTATCTTAAACCTGATGTGGTTCTCTTTGGAGAATCTCTTCCCATTGATCAAATCCAGAAATCCTTAAAACAAGCTCATCAAGCAGATCTAATCCTCGTTGCGGGTTCAGCATTAGAAGTCTCACCAGTAAATATATTACCCACTATTGTTCTTGAAAAGGGAGGAAAACTCATAATTGTGAATGATACCTCCACTTGGTTGGATGATAAAGCTGAGATTATTATACACCATAAAACAGGAATAATTCTTCCTAAAATTCTGGAAGAAGTGAAAAATCAGCAAGATCTACGAATATCTACAGAGTAATTCGTGTCGAATCAAAATTAGTTTTGTATTGCTCTATTCATTTAATGCTCTTATTTTCTTAAAAAACTGTGTTTCCGATAAATTGTTTGTGTAATCTCCTAAATGATTTAAAAAATTTATTGGATGTTTGAGATTACAGAGAATAAATTTCATGTAGGACTTATCGAATCATGCATATAATAAGATCCTACAATATCTAGAGATAGCTTTTAAGCTCTTCCAGCAACTCTGATTTCTTCTCAATAAATACATTTTTTGCTTGGGACGTCGGATCTGCCTTGATGAGATGCTGTATTAAAGGATTTTTATGGATGTTTTCGCTGATTTGCTTAATGGATTTTTCGATTCGTTCAATATTTTTGAACACTAGATGGAACCATTCCTCATCTGTTATATTTGGTCGTCGATGGAAAATGAGGGAAGTCATAAAACGGTTTATATGCCCGCGTGGTTCAGTATAATCTTTAACGGAAAATAAGTAATTCGCAATGAAATTATTTTTATAATAATGGATAAAGAAGTCTCCAGAGTCGTGTATATCCATTAAACGGGTGATTTCCTCTTCCGTCAATGGTTGTTCTCCGTAATTCTTATTTTTGAGCGATCCTAGGATGATTTTCGGTCCGTAACGGACGTCGAAAAAACACAGCAACAATTCATGCTCTAAATCAATCTTATCGCTCATTCTAATTAATCCGCTTCTTTTTATATTAAAAACGATCCTAAGATAATATATCTTTCCTCTATTTACTATAAAAAAGTAAAGAGTATTTCTTAATATATTATTAGCTGCAGCGGATCAATTGTATGAATAAAAAGTTTGATCATAAAAACACAGGTGAGTTTGGGAATCCAATGCAGAAAATTGGAGAAAGTTAACTCGATTGGATTATGATAAAACTCGTACTCATTTCACTTTTCCAGCGTTTTTGAATATGTTGCCTGATATAAAAGGATTAATTGGTTTGGACATAGGATGCGGAGAGGGGAGTAATACACGTGAAATCCAAAGACTTGGTCCGAAAATGACGACAATTGACATTTCTAGAACCTTTATTAGGTATGCAAAAAATTTAGAAGAACGCGATAAACTTGGAATAATTTACTTAGTAGCTAGTGCAGTTGAACTCCCATTTAATAATAATTTTTTCGAGTTTACCATGAGTACAATGGCTTTAATTGATATCACTGAATATCAAAAAGTTATCCAAGAGGGATACCGTGTCACAAAACCCGGTGGTTTCTTTCAATTCAGCATAACTCATCCATGTTTCAGTTTTGGAGTTCCAGAATTTATCGAGGATGAGGAGGGACATAGGAAAACTATAATTCTCTCTGGTTATTTTAAGAAAAGGGAAAATCAGATTGATGAGTGGATATTTGGAGCAGCTCCGAAGAAAATAACTGAAGGGTTGGAAAAATTCAGAATACCTAAGTTTAATTATTCTTTAAGTGAATAGTTGAATGCGTTTATAAAATCTGGCTTTATCTTGGAGAAAGTTGTCGAACCTGTTCCCAGTAAAGATTTAATAGAAAAAGATCCGAGTTTTTTATTCGAATGTATTGTAGCAAATTTCATTTTATTTCGATATAGAAAATCCGCTTAGGGTTGTGTATCTGAATATTTACCGTAATATAGTTAGGTTTATTGCCATTATTTTGTTCGAATATTGTCGAAATAATATTCAGCATTAATTATATATTGGAACGACGTTCATTGCATGGTATTCGACTGTATATCTTAAATTGGACAAGCTTAGGAATAAGGAAAAAACCATGAGTATCTTATCTGAGGAGGAATATCGTCTCCTATTTAGTGAATCTCCCGTAGGATTGATGATTTTCAATGCAGAAGGAGTATTAGTCGAGGCTAATCATCGAGTTTGCAAACTACTCGGTTTAATAAATCCCTCTCAGTATAAGCAAGTGAATTTATTTGATGATCCCAATATTCCTGAGCAATACAAATCGCGACTATTCAAGAACGAGGAAGTGCATTTCTCAGCGGAATATGATTTTGATAAGATACACAATCATTTGATTTATGATACAGCCCGAACGGGTACAATATATCTTGATTTTCACATCTATCCGTTTTCCCTAAGAAAAAATAGTACCATAAATGGATATTTAGCCCAGATTCTGGATTCTACCAAATATCGGGTTTTAAGTGAAGAATTGCATCATTTTCAAAATGAAACCCAAAATATGAAAGCGAAATTCCAAATTTATGAGATCTCCCAATCAAAAAAAGGAGAAAACGAAGAGATCTTTCATTCAGTGTGTGAAAAAAGTCCAGTCGGGATGATGGTAGTCCAAAATGGGGAAGTAGTGTATGTGAATGATCGGTTGACGGATATTATAGGGTATGATATTGATGAAATCTATAACTGGAAATTAGATGATGGATTAAAAATCGTACACCCCGATGAAAGGGAGAAATTTCGTGAGAAATATTACCGTCAATTTGATCATAGCAAGGTGACTATGAAGAACCAAGTGAAGGGTATCAAAAGGGATGGGGAATTCATTTGGATGGAAATCACTTCCCGTGAAATTTCCTTTCGGAACAGGTTTGCGACCCTTTTAAATTTTGTCGATATCACTGAAATAAAAAAGAAAGAACATACTTTACGAGAAAGTGCTGAAAGTTATCGGATTCTATTCAATAAATTTTCCGAGCCTTTAATTGTGCATTCACTTGATAAGAATAATCAACCGGATAAAATTATGGATGTTAATGCAGTAGCGGCGGAACTGCTTGGTTATGAGGTTGATGAGTTGATTGGAATTAATCCCATTCATCTATTCAAAAAAAATCAAAAAAAGAAACTATTGAGCTTTTATGGTGAGTTACCTGGTTCCACTGCGTTAATACAAACGATTATTGTGTCCAAGGCGGAAAAGGATATTCCAGTGGAATTACATCCAACACTTATCCCCTTACGTGGGAGAATTGTATGCATGATATATTTACAGGATATTAATGAGAAAGAACGAAAATTAGCGGAATATCAGAGATCAGAGAAACTAGAATCCATCGGTACACTTGCAGGAAGTATCGCACATGATTTCAATAATTTATTAACCAGTATTCTCGGTAATGTAAATCTGGCAAAAATGGAATCAGATCTTTCCATTTTGAAAGGTCATCTCGTCGAAGCAGAGGATTCCATTCTGCGTGCAAAAAAACTTACAAACAAGCTCCTATGTTTTGCTAAAGGAGGAGTTCCCTTAAAAGTACTAACGGATATTTCGGAATTCATCCGTTTCGCAGTTACTGAGAAATTAATTGGATCGAACATCATTTATGATGATCGTATCGATCCCCAAGTGTGGAATGCAGAAATTGATAAAGACCAGATTATTCAAATGCTTGAAAATATTATCGAAAACGCTCAAGAAGCTTCAAAATATCGGGGGAAAATTCATCTTGAGTTAGAAAATGTCGACATCAAACCAAAAAACAGCTTTAATCTTAAAGCAGGTAATTATGTGAAGATAATAATAACCGATAATGGAGTGGGGATCCCTCCTGATGTGTTGCCGAGGATTTTCGACCCATTTTTCACTACTAAAGAAAACAAATTAGGATTAGGATTATCGGTGGGATTATCCGTGGCAAAAAACCATGGAGGAACTATTGATGTAGAGACAGAAGTAGGAAAAGGATCTAAATTTCATATATATCTACCAGCGAACCAGAATGTTGATGAAGAAATAGCCATTTCAGAAACCAAGCGTAAATTCCAGAGAATATTAGTAATGGATGATGATCCGATTATTTTAAGCATTATTGTAAAATTACTCTCAAAATTAGGATACCAATCCGATCAAGCCATAAACGGGCAAGAGGTCTTGGAGAAATTCAAGCATGCCCGAGAAGTAAATAAAGCATTTGATTTGATCATCTTGGATCTAAATATAGTAAACGGCATGGGGGGCTTAGAAACAATGGAAGCTCTGAAACGAATTGATAACCATGTAAAAGTTATCGTCTCTAGTGGATATTCTTCCGATCCTATACTAAGCAATTATGAGGAGTACGGTTTTATTGGAAGAATCCCCAAACCCTATCTAATTAATGATTTAAAAGAAGTGATCAAAGCAGCGGAACAATCCAGTTAATTCAAACAGGAATATAGGGTAAATAGATTTGCTCACATAATTTTGCTGCTGCCTCAAATTTTGCTTTCTGTTTACTAGAACCCCTACCCATTGCAGTGAATTCTTCATCTTCAAGGTTTTGAAATGGGGAAGCTGATACCTGATAGGCAAACAATGGTCTATGGTCAGGACCTCTTCGCTGTATAAGTTTGTATTTTGGCAAATTTCTTTTGTTTTTCAGGCACAATTCCTGTAAAGTAGTTATTGGATCCTTCGGAATGAGTTCAAGTGCTGTATATAAAGTTTCCAACTCCGTTTTTCGATCACGGAATCTTGGGTGAATATGATCTTCGGATAAGGGGGATAAATCGTGAGGATTCTGCAAATTATTCTGAATTTTTTCCCACAGGACTTTGCACGCTGAATATCCTTTAGAAATAAATACCGCCCCAAAGAGTGCCTCCACAAAATTTGCCTTATCTTTCATTGAAGGAGAATAATGCACAGCGGTTAGGATGATTTCTTTGAACTGAAGGACGTCAAATATTTGTGCTAATTGTTCGTTTTTGACGAGGTTGGTACGCCCTCGTGTCATCTCCCCTTGTGAAAGGATATGGACTGAATTGAATAATTGTTCGGCAGCAAGCAAATCCAAACACGCATCTCCCAAAAATTCGTACCGTTCGTAATCTATGGCCGTAGGATCAATGGCATGGTATGACGGATGGGTAATAGCGATAAAGAAATGATTTACTTCGATTTCTAGGTTCCAAGACTGCAACCAGTTCTTATGAAATGGGGTTAGTTCATCCATTAGCATCTTGTGTGATGTTAGTATTAAAAAAAATTGTTATACGGATTACTTAATACACCCGACAGGATAAACGTAAATCGTGCTTTCGGATTGTCCATCAATGGTTAATATTTCATTTATTTCATCATCATAAAAAGCCCCTATCGGTACTCCTCCCAATCCGAAGCCGGGAAGTGATAAAGCAAGATTTTGTGCTTGATGCCCCGCATCTAGGTATATGTATCGAAATCCTCGATTGTGATAGCGATATCTCGTACGATTGAAGATAGCGGTAAACACAAAAATCACAGGAGCAGAACCGCAACATTCTTGTTCCAAACATGCGTTTTTCACAAGTTCCGCAAAATTCCCAAGAAATAATACCTCAAGTTGATGATTCTCAATATCATAGTGATATATCCCGTGGTCTAATCCATTCACACCGTTTTGGTTTACAACAATATATGTCTCGATAGGATAACACGCACCTGCAGAAGGAGCCGTTCGCAATCCCATTCTCCCCCAAGAAGAATCCATAATTGCATTTATGCCTGAAGTAGCCCATAATAAATAGGATAAAGTATCAAGATCGAGAGGTTTTTTTAAATAGGCGCGGACACTTCGGCGTTTAGTAAGGGAGTCATGCAAAAGGATGGGTTTTATCGATTTAGGTTTAGGCAGAAGAACCTTTTCGGATCCAGGATAGGTCTTATAGGTCTCAGATCGGGGAAAGGTAGGACCTTTCTTATCCATTTTACATCGATCATAAATTGTGGATCTGTGAAAATCTTCCATCTATTCCTGTGTTCCTTCTAATTTTTCCATTAGATCTTTTAAATATCTCAAGCTGGTGACCGTTTTTTGCATTAAGTTGGAGGGAGAATGAGTTTCTAAGGAGAAATAACCACCATAACCATGATCGATAGCTTGTTGGATTAAAATTTTATAATTGATTTTTCCAGTTCCCACTACGTCAAAGAGACTGTGTAAATTTAACAATCGATTCCGAGCATCTTTAATATGCATATGGTACACCCAATCACGCTCATAAAACAGTTCATAGGCATCGGGATCGGTAGGTTGATTAACCGAGTAAAAGTTTCCTGGATCCAAGTTAAGTTTTACTGCGGGTGAGTTCATCTCATTAAGAAAACGGACAGTATTTGCGATCGTGTCAGAAAATGCAACAGATTCGTTTTCCAGCAATAAGATTTTCTTTCGTTTTTCAGCTTTCTGAGCATATGGTTTCAAGAGATTAATCATTTCTCTCCATTTTTTTTCTGTAGGAAAACCCATTTTTAGGAAATTGAAAAAACGGATATAAGGAGTATCAAAGAAATCTGCAATTTCCACAATCCGATCAAAAAAACTCATATTATAATTTGGATTACGAGACATGGAAGCGGTTTTATTGGTAGCCCACAAGGAGCTTGGTAGCACGCATTTTCCAAAAGGGCTGGAAATGACACTTACTTTCATGTTTTTCTTATCAAGGTATTTCTTCATACGCTCTAATTCCTCATCTGTAAAAAGTGCAATATTTTTATTCCAAATCTTGCGAATTTCTACCGTTTTTAGCCCAACAGAGTCGGCTAAATTCAACGCTTGGCGGAAATCTTGAGTTAATTCATCGGTTATCACAGATAATTGATCTAACAAAGACATAGTTTACTTTTACTGCAAATAAATAAAGATGTTTCTATACGATCAGAATCCCAAAACACATCCGTCAGATCGGGGATCGCACCCGGCGATATACACTTCATTTTCGGGATCCCGCATAATGATTTGGCCATTTCCAAAGATATTTCGACCGATTCCCTCACTAATCGTGATTGTATGACCCATTCTCCTCAAATTATCGATTACTTGTGTTTCTATACCCTCTTCTAGTGCGATTGTTCCCGATGCAGTCCCTCCTAGGATGGTAAATCTTGGAGAATCAAGGGAAGCTTGCGGATCATCCTTGAAATCAATAAGATTTGACAGGACTTGCACATGTGCTTGTGGTTGATTATAACCACCCATGATTCCAAAACAAGCGTATAGTTCATTGTTCTTTAATGCCATGCCGGGAATAATAGTATGATAAGGTCTCTTTTGTGGAGCAAGTACGTTTGGGTGCCCAGAAATGAGAGTAAAGCAACTACCGCGATTTTGCAATGCAAATCCTGTTCCCTCGGGAACAATTCCCGTTCCGAAAGCCTCGTAGTTCGAATTAACGAAACTGCATGCATTTCCTTCAGCATCTGCCGTTGCTAGATAAACGGTGTCGGAATGAACAGTTGGAGAACCGTGGATAAGATCACCACTCGCAAATTGATCGTTGATTAACTTTCTTCTCTCGCTGGCATACGCTTTCGACAAAAGTTGCTTAACAGGAATGTCGTACATGTCGGAATCTGCAACAAAATACCGCGCATCTGCAAAAGCAAGACGTAAACTTTCAATCAGTAAATGATAATATATAGAACTTTTTGGATTCATAGATGGGGTATTATATCCCTCCAGAATGTTTAAAGCTAAAAGAACTGTTATTCCTTGACCATTTGGAGGAATTTCGTAGACATCTACACCTCGATAATTCGTCGAAATGGGTTCAACAAAATCGGATGCATGACTAATAAGATCTGCATGACTTAGTACACCTCCTGAGTCTAAGATTACCTTAACTATTGCATCAGCTACCCATCCTTTATAGAAACCAGACTTTCCATTTTCTGCAATTTCTTGAAAAACACGAGCTAGGTTATGATTCTGAAAAATCTGCCCTGGTGTTGGAGCTTTGGTTCCAATTAGCAATTCCCCACCAAATTTTGATTTTTTTAATTTTATTTGACTTAACTTCCACATCATAGAAATCAGAGGACTCACGGGAAATCCTTCCTTGGCAGTTTTTATTGCAGGTGCCAAAACTTCATCAATTTTCATGGTTCCAAAGCGAGATAGAGTATCAATCCAGCCGGCGACAGCTCCTGGAACTGTAATAGAATGAGGACTGGAACTTGGTATGCTAGTTCCTTTTATCCCTAACTCAAAAATGTAATCCATTGTCAATTCCTTGGGAGAGCGTCCTGAACCATTCAATCCGAACACTTTTTTCCGGGAACTATCATAAAATAAACAAAAACAGTCACCTCCCACGCCAGTACTCATAGGTTCTACCACGTTTAACATAGCTGCTGTTGCTACAGCTGCATCCGCTGCGTTTCCCCCTTCTTTCAGAATAGAAAGTCCTGCTTCCGCTGCTAATGGTTGACTAGCTCCGACTGCCCCATGTTTCACGAAGAGAGAAGATCGTCGGGACTTAAAAGAGAAAAAATTATCATAATTGAATTTCATATGATACATGGGTCATCCCATAATCATAAGAACATTTAGGATTTGATTATGCCATCATCTCGTGTTTTTAGAAAGATTCATGTACGTGAATCAGATATCACGATTATTACAGAATCTGAGAAGTATATAGCAATTGCGCTGGAAAGTCTCCATAATGCAAGAAATATATTAGAAAAGGTTATAACAGAATATCCTGAGTTCAAAACGAGTTTTACTCCGTATTTTACACAGAATACTTCAGAGGTAATCCTTCAAATGCAACGCGCTGCACAATTAGCTGATGTGGGACCAATGGCTTCTGTAGCAGGTGTATTAGCAGATATAATGGTGCAAGAAATGAAAAGAAATGGTGCGCATATTGCGGTGGTGGAAAATGGAGGTGAAATTAAAATCCATTCCCAAGAAGATATCCGAGTTGGATTATATTCACATACAACCCAAATAAAAGATAAAATCGGATTTCTCTTCAAGGGAGGCAGTGAAGACTTGGGAATTGGTACAAGCTCAGGAACTTTTGGACATGCTTTCAGTTTCGGAGAAGCTGATACGGTAACAGTTTTTGCATCTTCTGCAGGAGTGGCAGATGCAACAGCAACTAAAATTGCGAATCTGATCCACCGAAAGGAAATGAAACAAAACTTAGAAAGAGCTCTGAAAATAGCAGAATCATTGGATTTCATTCATGGTGTATTCATTACTTGCGGAAAATTCGTTGCAAAAACGGGGACCGTTCCTCCATTAGTATTTTCGAAACAATAACAAAGTTATAAGGAAAAATTTCCCTTTTCATTCATGGGATCATGAGTAGCAACATTGAGGACGTTGGAAAACAACTAAAACAGGCTCTGAATACGGACGTTGCAATAATCGATAAGTATGGATTTATATTAAGTTCCAGCATCAATGAATTTAAGAAAGGCACCGTATTATCCACTACTTTGCTGGATTTCATAAATGCTCGCTCTCGAGTTGCATTAGAATTAAATTCCAATGAAATCAACTCATTAATCCTCACAATTTCAGGAACGAATTTTGTGTTTACATATGCCCACTATTTATTAATTATTACGAAAATTCAAGAACGGGTGGACTTATCGGAATTCCTTCGCAGTATTAAGAGATTTATCGTTATGCTCGATAAGAGTTCTTCCTCGTTAGAAATCAAATCATTCAGAGAATTTGACATTTCTGAGGAGTTAGATAAAATCGAAAAAGAAATCCAACATGAAACAAACCGAAATGAAGAAAAATATCAGATCTTCACGGATATAATAACACAAATTAATAAGCTGTGAGATTTCAGACGAATTACATCCAATACTTATGTGCAAAAACCTATTTACGATCATGAAAACTATTATTTTTTGACCATTTCCAAGGGTAATGTTTCTAGAGAAAGTATAGAACATGCAAAAAGCTGTTAAAAAGGAGTCATTAAAAGTTGCTTAGAGCCGTAAAAATCTTCATCGAAGGAGAAAAAATTTATGATCAAAATTACGGGAAGAGTCTCGATGAGGAATCGTTCGAGGGAGCATTTCGGAAAATAATGAAAGAAGCATTTCGATATCCCATAGAAGAGATAAAATATCATGATTTTTACAAGTATCGGATCACATATTTACCTGTGATCAATCAAAAATTGTTATTTTTATTCATATCGGATTTATCAGATAAATTTGAGCACATCGAAAAAGAGATTAGCCGATGCAGAAAAGAATTCATGGCAATGTTCTCAGGCGTTCTTGGACACAGCATTGATCCAAAAACCTTTTCCATATTTGATCCCGCCGTGGAAAGCATCCATAAAAATCTACGACCTAAAATTAGCTTGGTTGGTTTCAGCGGCGTAGGGAAAACAACTATAACTAAATTGATTCGTGCAGAAGAGATCCCTACAAAACATATCCCCACTATTACGGGAGATATTGCTACGATTAAAATTGGCAATCTTCATTTTCATTTATGGGATTTTGCAGGTCAGGAGCAGTTTTCTTTCCTTTGGAACAATTTTGTTCATGGTAGCGACGCAGTTCTAACTATTACTGATTCCACTCTTGAAAATGTTGAAAAAAGTAAATACTTTATTGAATTGATCAAGAAAGAAGCACCGTATGCTCACCAAGCTGTTATCGGAAATAAACAAGATCTTCCAGAAGCGTTGCCACTTGTAGATCTTGAACGCATTCTAAATGTCAAAACCTATTCTATGGTTGCTACAGATTCCACAAATCGAGATAAGATGATCACGATAATTGCAGATATTTTGGAAATGTCCGCGGAAGTATCACCCTTGTTAAAACCGCTTATTGAACGGGATAGAAAGCTTGAAGCAGCGGAAAAAGCCTTAGAAAATGGTGATTTCAGTCAAGCTATACGTATTTTCATGGATGTTGCGGATTTATGTCTAACTTTGGGAGATGATGTGGTATCACAAGAATTTCAACAAAAAGCAATGAAAATCCAAAACATTCTAAAAAATGTAGATCCACTTGAGTCACACACAATCGAACCGGTTCTTCCTACTGAATATAGTAAACCAGCAGAACCTCAAAATATGGATGCCTTGATTGTAGAAAAACCTATGAAAACACCTCAATCTTTTCAAGAAGTTTCGCCCATTCTCCCACCAGCATCTCAAGCACAATCCTCTTTACCACCCATCGCTAAATCCTCCGAGAAAGAAACATCAAATTTGGATCAGCTCAATATGATGCTAAAAGGTCTTAGTTCTACCTCTACTGCTCCGAAACCAAAGATAAGAAAACCACCTGCAATTGAATACGATCAAGCTTCGGATACAAGACCGGAGACATCCAAGCTGAGTTCTCCAAGTCCTCGTTCCAGTCTTCCATCGAGTTCGCAATCAGACCTTCAGCAAGGCAGCCCATCCTCGCCCCCATCTACATTGAAATTGCCTACACCACCACCCGTTAGAATTCAAACGACGGAAATGGATGCTTCAATGGCAAAAACACCTACTCCCTCACCAACCATTGCTTCTTTTACCTCTTCCACAAGTTCTACAACTCCAGAAATAAAAAGACTAATAACACAACCGCCAAGTTCAGTCCCTCCAGCTCCATCACCTGTTTCAACAAGTCCTAGAAAAAAGGAGGAAATTGAGCATCAAATTTTAGACCTTAAACTCAAATCAACTGACATCTCTAAAAAAATCATTGATTTAGACATGGAAAACATCATGGGAAAAATTTCTAATGCGAAATTCGAAGACGAGCAAAAAAAATTACAAGATTTGGAACTTTCAGTAAAAACCGAAATAAAAACCTTGGAAGAGTTGCTTAAATAACATCTCCTTATTTTTTTCTTGATTAGCATACTTATCATAGGTTATTTAGGAAATCGTGGGTAGATTCATCTTATCTAAAGTAATAACGATAGATTATTTTTACTATGTACAATAGAAACGGAGTGCATTTTTATCATGGGTGATAAAGATTTACAGAAAGTTCTGGCGAATATATCTGCATCTGAGAAAGAAGCAGCAGTGCAGAAGAACCAAATGGACAGATTACGAGAGCATATCCAAAAACAGAATAAAATGATTGATGATCTGCAAAAAGTTATTCATGACCAAAAAGAAAAGATTGACCGCATGTTTGATGTTCCTGCGGATGTGGAAGAATTAAAACGGATGATAGCAAAGCAACGTACGGACTTAAAGGAAAAAGATCACAATTTGGAAATGGCATATGGAAGAATTGCAGAGCTCGAACAAGACTTAATTGGAAGCGAGAAAACCCAAGAAATTATCAATAAAAAGTTCGATGAATCCTTTACCCAAATGGGGGACCTTCGAGCTGATCTAACTGTAAAACGCTCAGAATTGCAATTAAGAGAAAATGAGAATCAAGGAATGAAAATCCGTGTACAAGAGCTTGAAAAAGTCATTGAAGAAGATAAGAAGTTAGTCGGGAGATTACAAGATGAAATTCGGCAAAAAGATCTCCTCATCATCGAAGAAAAGGGGAAAATCGAATCGGAATTAAAACAACAGATATTTGCTGAGCGTGATGAAGCCTTCAATAAAATTAAGGACTTAGAAACTCAGTTATTGGAAAAAGATCTGAATACAAAAGAGGAACTGACTGACGCAAGAAGAAAATCAAAGGCTTATGATGACGTCAAAACGAAATACGAAGATCTTATTCGAAAATTCGATAGAGTTCAAAAGGAATTGGATGAATCCATGAAGAGCTATGAAAAACTCATGTTTAATCAATCATCCGTAGAGGAATTCCATAAAAAAAGCGAACCAATCCTAAAAAACTTCGAAAAACTGCGTAGCTTCATGGAACGAGAACCCATTTTTAAAATCTTCTTTATAGTTCGAGATATTGGTAATATGACCGTAGATAATCTTGCAAAAGCGGTAGGTGTTCCAATAGTCACATCTAAAAAGTTCGTGGATGAGTACGTAAGCCAAGGAATTATGGAAATTGACGCTGCAACAAAAAAAGTACGCTTAATATCGTAGGAGATTTTTTATTTTCCACCCTTCTTATGTCTAAAGGGATGCAAATAGTAAGTATACAATTTGATTCTATTACCATAGACGGATAAATACATCTTTATGATGTGTATATTTTACGATCTGGAGAAAAAAGGTTTAAAAAGAATAGTCCGTGTAATGTAGCACATTACTCTTTGGGAATATGGGAGAGAGATTATTTGCTTTCATTCCAACCCTCAATCCTTTTTATATGATAGAGACAATCGGGAATTCATCCTATTTAACCAGAAACACTAGAAAAAATGAAGAAGGCACAAATCAAGATTATAGAAGATACAACGCCAAATTTGATAGATGAGTTTAATAAAGTATATTCAGAGAATAAGAAAGTAGTTACAATTTTTCATGCCATGTACTGAAGAAGGATCTGTGATTACAGTAAAAGCGTAGATTGATAGGATAATTTCTATATTTTATTTTATAATAGCAATAGTGACAAATTGGTGAAAGTGATAAAAAATGCCCTTGGGAATCATGATATTACAATGGGACAACGAAGTTGGTCCAATTCTCGTTTCTAGTTATCCAGAACAGCTCAAGATCACAAATAATTTATTGACACAAATCTACGGCTCACATCGCGGCGTTTCATCATCCCTTGAACCAGGTTTTTCCTCCTTGACTTTGAAAAACAATAAAGTAGTGTCTTTCTTTTCCGGACTAGGAGAAAAACATATCGAAGTCGAAAATTATATTGTGGCATTGTTATTACGCCGAGATGAACGTGTCAGTAATTATCGAGAAATCTTGAACAAGATAGCGGCAAATATTTTGAGTAATATTGAAAATGATGAATATAAAACTCTAATCCCACAATTATACCAAGATTTAACGAGTGTATAATAAAAAGAATTAAAGAGATTTAGGACAAGGAAACAATTATGACAAAATGTGATGAATGCGGAGGAACAGCATTTAGAACAGTTATTGATTCGATTCTAAAGCGGAGATACCCTTTTGTGGAAAAATCTGCACTAAAAATGTGCGAAGCTTGCGGAGCTAAATATGTCCTATGTAAGTGTGGTGAATTATTGACTCGTGTACACCTTAATTTAGATGTATGGGGTGTAAGGGATACCTGTCCCTCTTGTGGTATGAAAAATGAAGCCATATCTGAATGGATTGCCCGTGGTGGCGGGTAGAAAACCAGTA
>Ga0209253_10001492_pt1 | contig 20542 bp, 12 predicted proteins | sample FrelakmetBRP12BR_FD_187145 | JGI IMG/M metagenome (GOLD analysis project Ga0209253, IMG submission 187145) | Freshwater lake sediment microbial communities from the University of Notre Dame, USA, for methane emissions studies - BRP12 BR (SPAdes)... | ecosystem: Environmental > Aquatic >...
GATTCCGCCGGCGCCGGCGTCCCATCATGCGCTGGCGCGATGGGCCGCTCCTCCACCGGCGCGGCCTCGCCTGTCTCGTCGTCACGATCCGCCGGCGCGCGCGGCCGAGCGTTTTCGCGATAGATGAATTCGCGGTTGATCCTGCCGCCGGCATCGGTACGGGTGAGCGCCACCAAACCCTCCGGCAATTCCTTCTCGGTTTCCGGAACGCCCCGCAATGCCTTTTCCATATATCCGATCCAGATGGGCAGCGCGGCGGCGCCGCCGGTTTCGCCATTGCCGAGCTTTTTCGGCTGATCGAAGCCGATCCACGCGATGGCAACCAGGTTCGGCTGATATCCGCAGAACCAGGCATCGACGAAGTCATTGGTCGTCCCGGTCTTGCCCGCCAGGTCGCCGCGCTTGAGGGAAAGCGCCTTCGTGGCGGTGCCGCGGCGGATCACGTCGCGCATCATGCTGTCCATGAGATAGGCATTGCGTGGGTCGACAACCCGGAGATCTTCGTCGCCCGCCTCCAGCGGCTCCGCCTGCGCGAGGATACGACCCGTACCGTCGACGATACGCTGGACAATGTGGGGCCGGATGCGATAACCGCCATTGGCGAAGACCGAGTAGGCCGCGAGCATCTGCCAAGGGGTGACCGATCCCGCTCCCAGCGCCATGGTGAGATAGGGCGGATGATTTTCCGCCTCAAAGCCGAAACGGGTGACGTATTCCTGCGTGTATTTCGCCCCTATGGTGCGCAACAGCCGCACCGATACCAGGTTCTTTGATTTGGCCAGCGCAAGGCGCAGCGGCATGGCGCCTTCGTATTTCCCGTCGTAGTTTTTCGGTTCCCATATCTGGCTGCCGGTCTCGCCGGCCGATACCACCAGCGGTTCGTCATGAACGATGGTGGACGGGGAAAATCCCTTTTCCAGCGCCGCCGAGTAGATGAAGGGTTTGAAGCTGGAGCCGGGCTGGCGCCGAGCCTGCGTGACATGATTGAACTTGTTGCGATTGAAATCGAATCCGCCGACCAGCGCCCGCACGGCGCCGTCGGCGGCGCCGGCGGCTATGAACGCCGATTCCACTTCTGGCAGCTGGGCGATCGACCAGCTGCCTCTGTCGTCCTTGATGACGCGGATGACCGCGCCACGCCGAATGCGCCGGTTCGCCGGCGCTTGGTCGTCGAGCATTTTCAGGGCGAACTTGAGCCCATCGCCCGCGATCCGAACGACTTCGCCGCCGCGCCGGTAGGCACGTACCAAGCGGGGACTTGCATCCAATACCACCGCAGCGAGCAACTCGTCGGAATCGGGGGACTCCTGCAAAACCTCCTCCAGGGAATCATCCTGGTCGGAATGGACCTCGGATATGTCGGCAAAGGCCTCCGGGCCGCGGTAGCCGTGGCGGCGGTCGTAATCGAGAACGCCCCTGCGCAGGGCCGCGTAGGCTGCCTGCTGATCGGGTTTCGTGATGGTCGTGATCACCTGCAAGCCTCGCGTGTAGGTATCTTCGTCGAACTGCTCGAAGGCGATCTGCCGGGCCATCTCCGCGACATATTCGGCGCGTACGGGGAACTCGGTGACTTCGCGGCGAACGACCAGTTCCTGGCGGTGAGCGTCCCGCAGTTGCTGGTCGGTCAGAAACCCCAGCTCATGCATGCGGCGCAGAACGTAGAGCTGGCGAACCTTGGCGCGCTTGGGGTTGGCGATCGGGTTGTAGGCCGAGGGCGCCTTCGGCAGTCCCGCCAGCATCGCCGTTTCGGCGACGCTCAAGTCTGTCAAAGGTTTGCCGAAATACGTTTGAGATGCCGCCGCGAAACCATAAGCGCGCTGGCCGAGGAAGATCTGATTGACGTAGATCTGAAGGATCTCGTCCTTTGACAAGCTGGCCTCAATCTTGAACGCAAGGAGCGCCTCATAGAGCTTGCGCAGCAGTGTCTTCTCGCTCGACAGGAAGAAATTGCGGGCCACCTGCATGGTGATGGTGCTGGCGCCCTGTCGCTTGCCGCCCGAGATGACGTTCGACCACGCGGCACGCAGCACGCCCGCCGTATCGACGCCAGGATGCTGGTAGAAGCGCTCGTCCTCGGCCGCGAGTATGGCCTGTTTCATGACGACGGGCACGTCCTGGATACGAACGAACGCGCGGCGCTCCTCGCCGACCTCGCCGATCAGATGTCCGTCCGCGGTATAGACACGAAGGGGAATTTTCGGACGATAGTCAGTCAGGATCTCCAGGGACGGCAGGTTGGGATACGCGAAAATGGCTACCAAACCGGCCACTGCTATGAAGAACAAGAGCGCGCCGACCAGTATTAGAATTGGAACGAAAATCCAGCGTAGAAGCGTGGTCAAGAGCTGAGTCGGGGGCAGGAGTGTGGGGAAAATTATACAGCTTGACCGTATTCCCCCGTTTCCGGGAAAAGAAAAGGCTTTACAGGTGTCGTAGTTGTTGTTAGCATCTAATGTAAATTATGAGTATTGCGCCTAATTCTTTGAATACAAGGGGCTTTCCTGAGTGTTCGACATATCGACCGTAATTAATCCGAAGGCGCGGCCCCTGTTCGGCCTCGACATTTCTTCGTCCGCCGTCAAGATGGTGGAGTTGGCCGACGGCGGCAGGGGCAGTTACCGCATTGAGCGCTATGCGATCGAACCGCTCGTCCGGGATGCGGTGGTGGATGGCAACATCACCAACCTGGAAGCGGTGGCGGATGCGATTCGGCGCGCCTGGAAACGGATGGGGACGTCGACCCGATTCTGCGCCTTGGCGCTGCCGTCGGCTGCCGTGATAACGAAGAAGATTGTCGTGCCGGCCGGCCAGCGCGAGCAGGAGCTGGAGTTGCAGGTCGAGTCGGAGGCGAATCAGTACATTCCGTTCTCGATCGACGAGGTGAATCTTGACTTCCAGGTGATCGGCCCGGCGCCGAACAGCCCGGACGAGATCGAAGTGCTCATCGCCGCCTCGCGCAAGGAAAAGGTCGAAGACCGGGTGGCGGTGGTCGAAGCGGCGGGACTGAAGGCGGTCGTGATGGACGTGGAAGCTTACGCCGCGCAGGCCGCTTTCGAACTGGTGGAGCGCCAGTTGCCGCAGGGCGGGAAGAACCAGATCATCGGTCTGGTGGATGTCGGCGCGCATGTCATGAACGTCACCGTATTGCGCAATGATCAGACTGTCTATATCCGCGAACAAGCCTTCGGCGGTTGGCAGCTAACGCAAGACATCATGCGCCAGTATGGAATGAGCGCCGAGGAGGCCGAGACCGCCAAGCGCAGCGGCAACCTGCCTGAGAACTTCGAGCAGGAGCTGATGCGGCCCTTCCTGGATAACCTGGCCTTGGAAGTATCGCGGGCGCTGCAGTTCTTCTTCACTTCGACTCAATATAACCAGGTTGAGCATCTCGTGCTCGCCGGAGGATGCTCGGTCATTCCCGGCGTGGAAGAGGTGGTGCATGGACGCACCCAGATCAGCACCCTTGTCGCCAACCCGTTTGCCGACATGGCGTTGTCGCAACGGGTGAAGCCAAAAAGCCTGTCGATGGACGCGCCTTCCCTGTTGATTGCCTGCGGACTGGCGCTGCGGAGGTTCGACACGTGATCCGCATCAACCTGCTGCCCCATCGCGAAGAAAAGCGCAAGGCCAGGCGCCAGCAGTTCTTCGCGTTGTCCGGTTTGATCGTCCTGATGGCCGGGCTGATCGCCTTGCTCGTCCATTCTGTCATCTCGGGACGGATCGACGCTCAGCAAGCGAAAAACGATTTTCTCAAGGCCGAAATCGCCAAGCTCGACAAGGACATCGATGAGATCAAGCGGCTCAAGGAGCAGATCGCGGCGCTGTTGTCGCGCAAGCAGGTGATCGAATCGCTCCAGGCCAACCGTTCCGAAGTGGTGGTCCTGTTGAATGAACTGGCCAAGCAGGTGCCGGATGGCGTTTATTTGAAAGGGGTCAAGCAGACCGGCACGAAGATCAATCTCATCGGGTACGCGCAGTCGAACGCCCGCATATCAAACCTGATGCGCAACCTGGAAGCATCCCCGCTGCTCGAGCAGCCCACGCTGGTCGAATCCAAGAGGGTGCTGCAGGCCAACCGCACCGTTAACGAATTCAACCTCAACGTCGTCGTCACGCGCGCCAAACCCGAGGACAAGAAGGCCACGGAGCAGAAACCTGCCGCGGCTGGTGCGACCCCGGCGCAAACGGGGCAACCGGCACAGGCTGCTCCCGTTCAGCCGGCGCCGGGGCAAGTCGGGCAACCGGCGCAGCCCGCGCCGTCGGCGCCGGCAGGCAAGAAATCATGAAAGCGCCCACCATGTCCATGCCCCAGTTGGATTTCCAGGCGCTCGCCGCCGATTTCAGGAATCTGGACCCGAAAGATCCCGGCCAGTGGCCCGTCGCACCGCGCATTGCGCTCATGCTGGTGGTATTCGTTCTGCTGTTGGCGGCGGCGTGGTGGTTCGACTGGCGCGAGCAAATCGAGCAGCTCGAGGTCAAGCAGCAGGACGAGGCGAAACTCAAGAACGAGTACCTGGAAAAGAAGAAGCAGGCGGTGAATCTCGATGAGCATCGCAAACAACTTGCCGAGATCGATCGATCTTTCGGCGCACTGCTCAAGCAACTGCCGAACAAATCCGAGATGGAGTCGCTGCTGGTGGACATCAATCAAGCCGGCCTCGGACAAGGCCTGCAGTTCGAGCTCTTTCGCCCGGGCGCCGAGGCCGTGAAGGATTTCTACGCGGAAATGCCCATCACGATCAAAGTGAGCGGCGGCTACCACGACCTTGGCGCCTTCGCCGGCGACGTCGCCAAGATGCCGCGCATCGTCCTGCTTGGGGAAATAGCGCTTGCGGTGGAAAAAGACAACCGCATGATCATGGACGGAATAGCCACGACCTACCGGTACCTGGATGAGGAAGAGCTCGCGCAGAAGAAGCGCGCGAAGGAACCGAAGAAGAGCTAGACGGGCGGCACGGGGATGAGCAAACCATGAGGAAGGCCGGAATCATTGTTGTCGCCGTGCTGCTGGCCGCTTGCGGCGGCGAAGAGCACGAGGATCTCAAGAAGTGGATGAAGGATTCGACCAAGGATTTGAAGGGGCAGGTGCCGCCCTTGCCCGAAGTCAAATCGTTCGTTACGGTGGCCTACGACGCGACCAGTCTGTTGAGCCCGTTCGATTTGAAGAAGATCGAACCGGAAAAGAAACCCCGCAGCGGTAGCGGATTGCAGCCGGATCTGGTGCGGCGGCGTGAGCCGCTGGAGCTTTACTCGCTGGAATCGATCAAGATGGTTGGTTCGCTGGCGCGGGGGACAAACGTCGTGGCCGTCGTGCGGGTGGATAGAGCCGTCCATCATGTGCGGGTGGGCAATTATATCGGCCAGGACTTCGGCCTCATCACCAATATCAACGAGTCCCAGATCACGCTCAAGGAACTGGTGCAGGATTCAGGCGGGGACTGGGTGGAGCGCGTGAGCACCTTGCAGCTCCAAGAGAAGTAGCGGGAGGCGATCAGATGACCGGGATGACTAGAACTGTTCTGCAGGCGTTGGCGATGACCGCGGCCTTGGTGGCAACCCTGCCTGCGCAGGCGCAGGCGCCCGCGGCGAGTGCAACAGCGGCGCAGGCCCAGAACAGCATAGACAGTTTGCAGGCGAGCCAGCAGGGCGGAAACGTGGTGGTGAAGCTTACCCTGAAAACGCCCCTTTCGGCGCCACCCGGCTCGTTCAGCGTGGCCAATCCGCCGCGCATCGCTTTCGACTTTCCGGCCACGGTGAACGCATTGGGCCGCACCACACAACCGATCAACGAAGGCGAGCTGCGCAGTGTGAACGTCGTCCAGGCGGGAGACCGCACGCGCGTGGTGCTGAACCTGAACAGCATGATGGCATTCACCACGCGGGTAGACGGGAACGCCTTCTTCGTCACCTTGGCCGGCCAGCCCGCATCGGTTGCCGCGCGGCCCAGCTCTTCGACCGTCACCCATTTCGCCGAGTCCAGGCCGAGTGACGGCCAGCATGGCCTACGCGGGATCAACTTCCGGCGTGGCAAGGACGGCGAAGGTCGCATCGTCGTCGATCTGTCGGATGCCAGCACCGGAATCGACATTCGGCAGCAGGGCCCGAACCTGGTAGTGGAATTCCTCAACACGCGTGCCCCGGACGAGCTGCGCCGCAAGCTCGACGTGACTGATTTCGCGACACCCGTTACCACCATTTCGACGCTGAAGCAGGGCGACAACGTGCGCATGGTGATCACTCCCACCGGACTGTGGGAGCACAACGCCTACCAGAGCGAGAACCAGTTCGTGATCGAGATCAAGCGCATCATCGAGGATCCGAACAAGCTGGTTCAGGGAGCGCGGGGGCGTTATCAGGGCGAAAAGTTGTCGCTGAACTTCCAGAACATCGACGTGCGGGCGGTGCTCCAGGTCATCGCCGATTTCACCAATTTCAATATCATCACCAGCGAATCGGTCACCGGCAATCTCACGCTGCGACTGAAGGACGTTCCCTGGGATCAGGCGCTCGACATCATCCTGCAGGCCAAGGGTCTGGACATGCGCAAGAACGGCAACGTGATCTGGATCGCGCCGCGCGACGAGATCGCCACGCGCGAGAAGCTGGAACTCGAGTCGCGCGTGCAGATTACCGACCTGGAGCAGTTGCGCACAGAGAGCTTCCAGCTCAATTATCACAAGGCCGCGGACGTGAGGGGTTTCCTCACGACGGCCGGTCAGACGGTGCTGTCCAAGCGGGGCAGCGTCGTGTTCGACGACCGCAGCAACAAACTGTTCGTCACCGATGTCGGCAGCCGCCTGGATGATATCCGGCGGCTCATCAAGGAGATCGATATCGCCAAGCGGCAGGTTCTGATCGAGGCGCGGATCGTCGAAGCGACCACTGACTTTTCGCGCAACCTGGGCATCCGCTTTGGCTACCACGACAACTCGACGACGGGACATCGGCCGTTCGGTCTGAACAGTCCTAAGTTCTCGTTGGCCAACTTTGGACAGACCCAGTTGCCGCCGGCAACACCGGCGATTCAGGTCAACAATCCCGGTATCGCGTTTGCCGCTCCGGCCCTCGGACTCGGCGGTGTCCCTGCCGCGGTGGCCAACCTGATCCTTTTCAACAACGCCGCGACACAAGTCCTGAACCTGGAGATCAGCGCTTTGCAGGCCGACGGACTGGGCAAGCTCGTCTCCAGCCCGCGGGTCGTGACCGGCGACTCGATCGAGGCGCTCATCGAGTCCGGCGTCGAGATTCCCTACCAGCAGGCGACCAGTTCCGGGGCGACATCCGTCTCGTTCAGGAAAGCCAATCTGTCGCTCAAGGTCAAACCCCAGATCACGCCTGATGGACGAGTCCTGATGTCGCTCGACGTCAATCGGGACACGCCTGGAGACGTCCTGCCGGACGGCGTGGCGATCAATACCCGGCACGTGAAGACCGAAGTGCTGGTCGAGAACGGCGGCACCGTGGTCATCGGTGGAATCTACCAGCAGGACCAGCGCGATGACATGACCAAGGTGCCGTTCTTCGGGGACATACCCGGCGTGGGCGTATTTTTCAGAAGCACCGAGAAGCGCAACAACACGACCGAATTGCTCGTGTTCATCACGCCGCGAGTCGTGAGCGATGCGCTGACGTTGCGATAGATACACTCCCCCTGCTTAGAATCTCCAAGCGGCCGGAAACTTCGGCCGCTTTCTTTTTTGGCGCCAGAACTCGGATGGGCCGCATTTTCGCTTCTTGATTAGCCATGAACGTCGGACGATTACAGGCGCGCGAGTTGTAGGAGCGCCTCAAGGCGCGAATTGGGCCGCATTCGCGCCTGAAGGCGCTCTACGGAAGCTTTGCTTAAGTTCATTGCAAATCAGCTTTCGCTTTGCCGGCCACAGCGGATTGCGCTGATAGAATGGCGGCCGTGAAATCACGCGGAAATATCTTTCTGATCGGGATGATGGGAGCGGGCAAGACGACCGTCGGCAGACAGCTCGCGCGCAAACTCGGCAGAAGCTTCGTGGACCTGGATCACGAGGTAGAGCGTCATACGGGAGTAAAGGTTTCCGTCATCTTCGAGATCGAGGGCGAACAGGGATTCCGTCGCCGCGAATCGCAACTCTTGCGCGAGCTGGCCGCGGGAAAAGACCTGGTCGTGGCCACCGGCGGAGGTGCGGTGCTGAGCGCGGATAACCGGGCATGCCTTTCCCGCAGCGGGATCGTCGTATATTTGTGTGTGCCGCCGGATGTCCTCCATGAGCGAACGCGCCTGGACAAGGACAGACCGCTGCTCCAGGTCGCCGACCCGCGCGCGCGGATCGCCGAGTTGTACGGGCAGCGCGATCCGCTGTACCGCGAGATCGCGGATATCATCGTGACGGGGGGGCGCTCCGGTCCCCATGGCGTCATGCGCCAGATCGAAAATGAAATCAGGCAGCGATGCGCAGCGTAATGGTCGGGCTGGGCCGCCGCTCCTACCCGATTCATATCGGTGCGGGACTGCTCGGCCGTCAGGATCTGGCGTTGCTCCACCTGAAGACGCGGCGCGTGGTCATAATCAGCAACGAGGTGGTGGCGCCGCTGTACATGCCGGCGCTAACTCGATCGCTCGAGGTCGCGGACGTCGACTGCGACCAGTTGGTTCTCCCGGATGGGGAGCAGTACAAGGACTGGCGCACACTGAGCTCGATCTATGATTACCTTCTCGGGCGGCGGGTTGAGCGTTCCACCACGCTTGTCGCGCTGGGCGGGGGGGTCATCGGCGACCTCGTCGGTTTCGCCGCCGCGACGTATCAACGCGGTGTGCCGTTCGTTCAGGTCCCGACCACGTTGCTGGCGCAAGTTGATTCCTCCGTGGGCGGCAAGACCGGCATCAATCACCCGCTCGGCAAGAACATGATAGGCGCGTTCTACCAGCCCAGGCTGGTCCTCGCGGACACAACGACGCTGGGCACTTTGGCGGATCGGGAGCTTCGCGCTGGCTTGGCCGAAGTGATCAAGTATGGATTGATCCGCGACTTGCCGTTCTTCGAATGGCTCGAAGCCAACGTCGAGCGCTTGCTTGCTCGCGACGGGGAGACACTGATGGTCGCGATCGAACGCTCCTGCATCAACAAAGCGCAGGTGGTGGAAGCGGATGAAACCGAGTCGGGCGTCCGCGCTACCTTGAACCTCGGTCATACGTTTGGCCACGCCATCGAGACCGGCATGGGTTATGGCGTGTGGTTGCACGGAGAGGCGGTGGCGGCGGGCATGGTCATGGCGGCGCGGCTGTCACGCCGTCTGGGCTGGATCACCGAAGCGGACGCGGCGCGCGTCGACGACCTGTTGGCTCGAGCTGGCCTTCCGGTGCGGGGACCGTCGCTTGGTGTCGAGCGCTATCTCGAGCTCATGCGCCGCGACAAGAAAGTCGTCGACGGCAAGCTCCGCCTCGTCCTCCTGCAGCGCATCGGCTGCGCCCGTATCCAGGACGACGTACCGGCAGCCGAGGTATGCGCCACGATCGAGTCGTGCAGCGAAGATGACTGACCTGGCTCCCTACGCGGTTTCAGAGGCGAATTCCCACGGACGGACGCACCCGGAGCCGACGCCGGATGCGAGGGGCGAGTTCCAGCGCGACCGCGACCGCATCATCCACTCGACCGCCTTCCGCCGCCTTGAATACAAAACGCAGGTGTTCGTCAACCACGAAGGCGACCTGTTCCGCACCCGGCTGACTCACAGCATCGAAGTTGCCCAGCTCTCGCGCGGTATCGCTCGGGCGCTCAAGCTGAACGAGGATCTGGTCGAGGCCATCGCGCTGGCCCACGATCTCGGCCATACGCCCTTCGGCCACGCCGGGCAGGACGGGCTGAATGCCTGCATGGCTGGCCATGGCGGCTTCGAGCACAACCTGCAGTCGTTGCGCATCGTAGACCGACTCGAAGAGCGGTACGGGGCTTTCGACGGACTGAATCTCTGCTACGAGACGCGCGAAGGCATCCTCAAGCATTGTTCTCCGGACAACGCTCGCACCCTGGGCGATCTTGGCGCGCGTTTTCTCAATCGGACCCAGCCCAGCCTGGAAGCGCAGGTGTGCAACCTGGCCGATGAAATCGCCTACAACAATCATGATGTGGACGACGGTCTGCGCTCGGGCCTGGTGACACTCGAACAGCTCGATGGCATCCGGGTCTTCGCCCGCCACGTCGGGGATGTGCGGGCCCTCTATCCGGCGATTGCCGGCCGGCGTCTGATCCATGAGACCGTCCGCCGGATGATCAACTCGCTGATGCTCGATCTGATCCGGGAAACGCAGCGCCGGATCAGCGACGCGGGGCCGCGTTCGCTTGCCGATGTGCGCAAGTCCGCCCCCCTCGCGGCCTTCAGCCTCGCCATGCAGGATGAACAGAACGAACTGAAGTCCTTCCTGCGGGAGAACCTGTACCAGCATTATCGCGTGCGTCGGATGACGAGCAAGGCCAATCGGATCGTGACCGACCTGTTCCGTGCCTTCATGGAGGATGTCAGGCTGCTGCCGCCGCAATATCGGGACATGGTGATCCGGGAACCGGCCAGCGGGGCTGACCCAAGCGCCATCCACGCGCGGGCCGTAGCCGACTACATCGCGGGAATGACCGACCGTTACGCCATCGCGGAACATCGTCGGCTTTTTGCTGTCGGGGAAATCTGACGGAAGTAGGTTCCGCGCCAATCGAGATTCGTCAGCGCGGCCCGTCGCACGACGGGAGCGACCTCAGGCGCGTAATGGCGGGCGGAATTCGCCCCCAGGCCCTCGCGCGAATGCGCGAATTCGTCGAGGCGCCTCCCCGAGCCGGCTGACCACCGAACGGAGCGTGCCGTGGCAATCGCAATACTGGCGCGTCGGGCGCCTCCATTTTCCGGTTCCATCCTTGGCGCCGCGATGCATTCCGCTGACTCGGGAGCATTGCCGCGCTGCAAGAAACCGCTTGATGCACAGGTAGCTTAGGGGTAAATTATTGCTTCAACGGACATCGACTTACTGAAAAAAGGCCGGCGGGAGAGGTTCTCAGCCGGCCTTTTGCCGCCGAGTGGCGGCAGGCGTTCGTTTTGTGAGAGGTCACGTCATGGATGAGATCAGCGCCCAGGGGCTTTATCACCCGAGCAACGAGCACGATGCCTGCGGTGTGGGCTTTGTCGCCCACATCAAGGGCGGCCGGACCCATGACATCATCCAAAAGGGCTTGCTCATTCTCAAGAATCTCGACCATCGCGGCGCTGTCGGCGCCGATCCGCTGATGGGCGACGGCGCGGGTATCCTCATCCAGATTCCCGACCAGTTATACCGCGAAGAGGTGGCAAAGCTCGGCAAGAGCTTGCCGCCGGCCGGCGAATATGGAGTCGGGATGGTGTTCCTGCCGAAGGAGTCCGCATCGCGACTGGCCTGCCAGGAGGAGATCGAGCGGGCGGTCCGTGGCGAAGGCCAGATCGTGCTCGGCTGGCGCGACGTGCCCGTTGATCGCGACATGGAGATGTCGCCCTACGTCAAGGCCAAGGAGCCGGTCATTCGCCAGGTCTTCATCGGCCGCGGCCGCGACATCATGACCACCGATGCCCTGGAGCGAAAGCTCTATATCATCCGCAAGCGCTCGGGGCACGCGATCCAGGCCCTCCAGCTCAAGCACGGCAAGGAGTTTTACGTGCCGACGATGTCCGCGCGCACCGTCGGCTACAAGGGGATGCTGCTCGCCCACCAGGTCGGCGTCTATTACAAGGATCTGCTGGATCCGCGCGCGGTCTCGGCGCTCGCGCTGGTGCATCAGCGCTTCTCGACCAACACCTTTCCGACTTGGGACCTCGCGCACCCCTTCCGCTTCATCGCGCACAACGGCGAGATCAACACGTTGCGCGGCAATGTCAACTGGATCAGGGCGCGCCAGAAGGCGATCTCCTCGCCGGTGCTCGGCAGGGATCTGGACAAGGTCTGGCCGCTCATCTACGACGGCCAGTCCGACTCGGCTTCATTCGACAACGCTCTCGAGTTGCTCTACATGGCGGGCTTTTCGCTTGCCCACGCCGTGATGCTGATGATTCCCGAGGCATGGGAGAAGCACACCCTGATGGACCAGAACCGCCGTGCTTTTTACGAGTACCACGCGCCGATGATGGAGCCGTGGGACGGCCCGGCGGCGGTCGCATTCACCGATGGACGGCAGATCGGGGCGACGCTGGACCGCAATGGCCTGAGACCGGCACGCTACGTCGTGACCGACGACGATCTGGTCATCATGGCTTCGGAGGTGGGTGTGCTGCCGGCGCCGGAAGCGAAGATCGTCAAGAAATGGCGTCTTCAGCCAGGCAAGATGTTTCTCATCGACATGGAGCAGGGCCGCATCATCGATGACAAGGAACTCAAGGACTCGCTATCGAACGCGAAACCCTATCGTGAGTGGATCAAACGCATCCGGGTCAGGCTGGATGACCTGCCTGCTCCCTGCGAAAGCGTGGATGCTCCGCGCGAATCGCTGCTCGACCGTCAACAGGCGTTCGGCTACACGCAGGAGGATCTCAAGTTTCTCATGGAGCCGATGGCGATCAACGGCGAGGAGGCGATTGGCTCCATGGGCAACGATTCGCCGCTGGCCGTACTGTCCGACCGGCCGAGGTCTTTGTTCAGCTACTTCAAGCAGCTTTTCGCGCAGGTCACCAACCCCGCCATCGACCCGATCCGCGAAGACCTGGTGATGTCGCTGGTGTCCTACATCGGTCCCAAGCCCAACCTGCTGGACATCTCCAACATCAACCCGCCGATGCGGCTGGAGGTCGCGCAGCCGGTGCTTTCCTGCGAAGACATGGAGAAGATCCGGTACATCGAGAAATATACCGATGGCAAGTTCCTCTCCCACGAACTGAACATCCGCTACCGGGTTGCCTGGGGCAAGGAGGGCATCGAAGCGCGGCTCGCGTCGCTTTGCGCGGAGGCCGAAGACGCGGTCAATTGGGGCTACAACGTCCTCATCATCTCGGATCGCAGGATGGACCGCGACCACGTCGCGGTCCCCGCCCTGCTGGCGCTGTCGGCGGTTCATCAACACCTGGTCGATAAGGGGCTGCGTACATCCGCCGGACTTGTGGTGGAGACCGGTTCGGCGCGGGAAGTCCATCACTTCGCGCTGTTGGGCGGCTATGGCGCCGAAGCCATCCATCCCTATCTCGCGCTCGAGACGGTCAAGGAAATGGCCGCGGCGCTGCCCGCGCAGATCGACGAAATAACAGCGGTCAAGAACTACATCAAGGCAATCGGCAAAGGCTTGCTCAAGGTGATGTCGAAAATGGGCATCTCCACGTACATGTCCTATACCGGCGCCCAGATCTTCGAGGCAGTCGGGTTGCGGAAAGATTTCATCGATCAATATTTTGCCGGTACGGCTACCCAGGTCGAAGGAGTGGGCGTGTTCGAGATCGCCGAAGAGGCGATCCGGCTGCACAAGAACGCTTTCGGCGATGATCCCGTTCTGGCCGCCATGCTCGACAGCGGCGGTGAGTATGCCTGGCGGGTGCGCGGCGACGAACACATGTGGACGCCGGACGCCATCGCCAAACTGCAGCATTCCACGCGCTCCAACAACTATCAGACCTACAGGGACTACGCAAAGATCATCAACGACCAGACCCAACGCCACATGACGCTGCGCGGACTGTTCGAGATCAAACCGGCTGGACCGGCCGTGCCAATCGACGAGGTCGAACCGGCCAAGGAGATCGTCAAGCGCTTCGCCACCGGGGCGATGTCGCTCGGCTCCATATCGACCGAGGCGCATACGACCCTCGCCATCGCGATGAACCGTATCGGCGGCAAGTCGAACACCGGCGAGGGGGGTGAGGACCCGCGCCGCTACAAGCCGGTGAGGCAGGGCGATACGCTGGCGTCCCTGCTCGGCGCTGATCGCGTCGAGGCCGACATCGCGCTGAAGGCCGGCGATTCGCTCAAGTCGAAGATCAAGCAGGTCGCCTCCGGGCGCTTCGGCGTCACGACGGAATACCTGGTGAGCGCCGAGCAGATCCAGATCAAGGTCGCCCAAGGCGCGAAACCTGGCGAGGGCGGCCAGTTGCCGGGCCACAAGGTGAGCGAGTACATCGCGGAACTGCGGTTTTCGGTTCCCGGCGTCGGCTTGATTTCGCCGCCGCCTCATCACGACATCTATTCCATCGAGGACCTGGCTCAGTTGATCCATGACCTCAAGAACGCAAATCCCAAGGCATCCATTTCCGTCAAGCTGGTGTCGGAAGTTGGCGTTGGTACGATCGCAGCCGGGGTTGCGAAGGCGAAATCGGATCACGTGACCATCGCCGGCTATGACGGTGGCACCGGCGCCAGCCCGTTGAGTTCCATCAAGCACGCCGGCACCCCGTGGGAGCTGGGGCTCGCGGAAACTCAGCAGACCCTGGTGTTGAACCGCTTGCGCGGCCGTATCGCGGTGCAGGTGGATGGCCAGATGAAGACCGGGCGCGACGTGGTGGTCGGTGCGCTGCTCGGAGCGGACGAGTTTGGTTTCGCCACCGCGCCACTGGTCGTGGAAGGCTGCATCATGATGCGCAAGTGCCATCTCAACACCTGTCCCGTGGGTGTGGCGACCCAGGATCCCGTGCTGCGAAAGCGTTTTGCCGGCCAGCCCGAACACGTTGTCAACTATTTTTTCTTCGTCGCCGAAGAAGTGCGGGAGATCATGGCCGAGATGGGAATACGCGAGTTCAGGCAGCTCATCGGCCGGACCGAGCTGCTCGGCAAGAAAAATGGCATCGAGCACTGGAAAGCGAAGGGGCTGGATTTCAGCCGCGTGTTCGCGATGCCGAAGGTGCCCCCGGATGTCCCCCGCTTTCACTGCGAGGAACAGGATCACCGCCTGCGCAAGGCGCTCGACCACAAGCTGATCGAGCTGACTCGGTCGGCGCTTGAGCGGGGCGAACGGGTGCGGATCGACCTGCCCATCCGCAACACCCATCGCACGGTGGGAACCATGTTGTCCAGCCGCATCGCCGAGAAACACGGCCATGCCGGTTTGCCCGACGACATGATCCACATCACCTTCACCGGCAGCGCGGGCCAGAGCTTCGGCGCGTTCCTCGCCCGCGGCGTGACACTGGAGCTGATCGGCGACGCCAACGACTATACCGGCAAGGGCTTGTCGGGCGGCCGGTTGATCGTTCGCCCGCACGCCGATTTCCGCGGCAATCCGCAGGAGAACATCATCATCGGCAACACGGTGATGTACGGCGCTATTGACGGTGAGGCCTATTTCCGCGGCGTGGCGGGCGAGCGCTTCATGGTGCGCAACTCCGGCGGCACGGCCGTGGTGGAGGGCGTCGGCGACCATGGCTGCGAATACATGACCGGCGGCACCTGCGTGGTGCTCGGCAATACCGGTCGCAACTTCGCTGGCGGCATGAGCGGCGGAATCGCTTACGTCTATGATCCGGCGGGCACTTTCAAGGAGCGCTGCAATCCCGCCATGGTGGACCTGGAAGCCTTGCCGCTGCCGGGCGCCGTGCCGCGAGAGCTGCGCCATCGGGGCGAAGACGACGAAGCGATCCTCAGGCGCCTGTTGCAAAAACATGCGGACTATACGGGCTCCGATACCGCCAAGTCCATTCTGGCCAATTGGCAGGTGTCGCGCACGTTCTTCTTCAAGGTATTCCCCAAGGAATACCGGCGGGCGCTCAAGGAGTTGCACGCCAAGCAGGCACAGACGGCTTGACGGGCTCTTGTTGCGACGGTTTTCGGAGTCGGGTGATGGGAAAAACCACGGGATTCATCGAGATTCAGCGCCTGCATGAGCACTACCAGCCGGTCGCCGAGCGGGTCAAGCACTACCGGGAGTTCATCGTTGCCCTCTCTGACGACGAGGCGAAGAAGCAGGCGGCGCGTTGCATGGACTGCGGCGTGCCGTTCTGCAACAGCGGCTGCCCGGTCAATAACATCATCCCGGACTGGAACGACCTCGTCTATCGCGGCAACTACCGCGAGGCGCTGCTGGTGCTTCACTCGACCAACAACTTCCCCGAATTCACCGGCCGCATCTGCCCGGCGCCGTGCGAAGCCGCCTGTACGCTGAACATCAACGCCGATCCTGTCGGGATCAAGTCCATCGAGCATTTCATCATCGACAAGGGCTGGGAAGAAGGCTGGGTCGTGCCGCAGCCTCCGGCGCACAAGACGGGCAAGCGCGTCGCCATCGTCGGCTCCGGACCCGCGGGGCTGGCGTGCGCCCAGCAACTGGCTCGCGCCGGTCATGACGTGGTGGTGTTCGAGAAAACCGACCGCATCGGCGGGTTGCTGCGTTATGGCATCCCCGATTTCAAGATGGAAAAGCATCTCATCGATCGGCGGGTCGACCAGATGCGGGCCGAGGGCGTCGAGTTCCGCGTCAATCAGAACGTGGGCGTCACCGTTTCCGCCCGCGAACTGGCAGAGGCGTTCGATGCAATGGTGCTGGCCGGCGGCGCCGAACAACCGCGCGACCTTCACATCCCCGGACGCGAGTTGGCCGGCATACATTTCGCCATGGATTTCCTGCCGCAGCAGAACAAGCGTGTCGCGGGCGACAAGCTGGACCAGCAGATACTTGCCGCGGGCAAGCATGTCGTCGTAATTGGCGGCGGAGATACGGGCTCCGATTGCGTGGGCACGTCCAACCGCCAGGGCGCGGCTTCGGTCACGCAGCTCGAGTTGCTGCCGAAACCACCGGTCGAAGAAAACAAGGATCTCACCTGGCCGTACTGGCCCATGAAGCTGCGCACGTCCAGTTCCCACGACGAAGGCTGCGAGCGTGACTGGTCGGTGGCGACAAGAGCGTTCGTCGGAACCAACGGAAAGCTCGAGAAGCTGATAGCCGTCCGGCTGGAATGGAGGGATGGCCAGATGTCCGAGGTTGCGGGCTCCGAGTTCGAGGTGAAGGCCGACCTGGTGTTGCTCGCCATGGGGTTCGTGACCCCTGTGCTAACCGGAATCGCCGACGAGCTCAAATTGGAGAAGGATGCGCGAGGCAACGTCCAGGCCGCCACCGACGGTCGCGGTTGTTACCAGACTTCCAACCCGAAGGTGTTTGCCGCGGGCGACATGAGGCGCGGCCAATCCCTGGTCGTGTGGGCGATACGCGAAGGTCGACAATGCGCCCGCGCGGTCGATGAATATCTCATGGGGTATTCGGAACTGCCACGGTAGCGGTGTTGCCGGTGCCAAGGCTTGCTACCGTCGCCGGATGAATCGGTCTTGCACTGGCGCACAACTTGTTCAGCGACGCTCCATCGGACCGATCGAGCCGAAACGCGCTGATTTCGGGTCATGGCCGCGTTTCGGGGCAACCGTGCCTTGGGTGTGCGGAACCGGCCGCGGCCACGGCTTGCGCCAGCCGTGCGGCGGGTGCGGCCGCACGACGACCACTGGCGGATAGAACAGCGTCCCATAACGCAACCGCAGCATGTCGTCGTCGCAGTCGACCTCGCGCTGGACACGGCATTCCTCGCGCGACCGCGCCAATCTTTCCGCCTGGCTTTGATCAGCTTCAACCTGCGCGTCACGCTGGCGCGCCAGCTCCTGTTCAAGCTGTTCGACGCGCCGTTGCAGGGCGGCCTGCTCGCCGTCTCGCGCCCGTTCCGTCAACCCGGGATCAACCGGGACGACACTAACCTTCCCATCGTCACGGGTCAGGATACGGGCGGCGCGTCCTGCCGGCGGCGACTCGCCGTAGTTGACGACTCCCTTCTCATCGACCCACTTGTAGATGTCAGCCAGCGCCGGGGTCGATTCCATGGTGGCGCCGGCTGCCGCGAAAGCGATGAGGGCGATCAATCCGTGCGGACGGATACTCATGGTTAACCGACTGCCGGACTCCTCGCCGGTTCCGCACTCACACCGCGGCCTTGGCCTTCCGCTTGGCATGGGCGATAAGTTGCGCGATCGCGCAGGAGGCCGAACGGGTCTCCGCGGTGTCGGCCCGGCTGGTCAGCACGATGGGCACCTTGGCGCCGAGCACGATACCGGCCGAGAGCGCGTTGGCCAGATATTCGAGCTGCTTGGCCAGCATGTTGCCGGACTCGATATCCGGAACCAACAGAATATCGGCCTGCCCCGCCACGGCCGACTTGATTCCCTTGGTCCGTGCCGCGACGATGGATATCGCGTTGTCGAAAGCGAGCGGACCATCGAGCAGCGCACCGCTGATCTGGCCGCGGTCGGCCATCTTGCACAATGCCGCGGCGTCAAGGGTAGCGCGCATCTTCGGCGTCACGGTCTCGACCGCGGCCAGAATCGCAACCTTGGGCTCGGGGTTGCCGAGGATATGAGCGAGGTCGATGGCATTTTGCACGATGTCGACCTTCTCCTCCAGGTTCGGGTCGATGTTGACCGCCGCGTCCGTGATCATGAGCGGGCGCGGGTACGTGGGCACATCCATCAGGAACACGTGGCTGATGCGCCGTTCAGTCCGCAGGCCCCGATCCTTCGACACCACCTCTCCCGCCAGCTCGTCGGTGTGCAGGCTCCCCTTCATGATGGCCTCCACTTGGCCTGCGCGCGCGATGGTCACCGACGTGGCCGCGGAGGCGTGGCTGTGCGGCACATCGATGAGGGTGCACCCCCTCAGATCCAGTTCGAGCTGCTCGGCCAACGCTCGGATCTTTCGCTCAGGCCCCACCAATGTCGGAATGACCAGGCCCTTGTCGCGTGCGGCCAAGGCTCCCTTCAGGGACTCGGGGTCGCAGGGATGGGCGACGGCAATGCCTATCGCTTCCAGTCCAGCGACCCGATCGAGCAGGTGTTGATAGCGCGCCTCTCGGTCGGAGATGATCACCTCGGGCATGGATACGCGCAGCCGTTTGATCTTCTCGATGGGCGCCAGCACTTCGGCCGTGCCGCGAATGACCTTGAGCCCCTCCTGGTTGAGGCACACGCAGTCGAAGATGATGTGATGGTTGTGGTCGAATTTCTGCTTGCAGGTGACGGTGATCGTGATGGTGTCGCCGATCGTCACCGGGCGTGAGAAGTGCAGCGTCTGATCGATGTAGATGGTGCCGGGGCCGGGGAACTGGGTCCCGAGAACGGTGGAAATCAGCGAGGCGCCCCACATGCCGTGTGCGATGACCTCGCGAAACATGCTGGAGCGCGCATACGCCGTATCCACATGGGCCGGATTGACATCGCCGGACATCACCGCGAACAGCTGGATATCCTCGGGGCGCAGCGTTCGCGTGAGGGTCGCGGAATCGCCCACCTGGATCTCGTCGTAGGTTCGGTTCTGGATGAATGCGGTGCCTGGTGTGGTGTTTGCCATGGCGAGGGTCTGGATCGGAGCGGATTGAATTACAATAGGTTAGCAGGTTTCCACGGGGATTCCGCGACGATCAACTCGGGCTGACCGGGATCACGTGACGGATTGCGCAATCCGGCACTCCGGGCCGGCATGATAATACGACCGTCGTCGTCGTCGTCACATCCGCCATGCAGGTCATCGTCCTCGCCGCCGGCCAAGGCAAGCGCATGCGCTCCGATCTTCCCAAGGTGCTGCAGCCCCTGGCCGGCCATCCGCTGCTCTTCCATGTCCTGAAGACGGCCAGCGCTTTGCAGCCTGCGCGCATTTGCGTGGTCTATGGTCACGGCGGCGAGCAGGTCAAAACGCACTTCGCGGATCAAGCCGATCTCGCCTGGGCGAAACAGGATCCGCAACTGGGCACCGGACACGCCGTCCAGCAAGCCCTGCCCTGGCTGGACGATGACGGCCTTGCCATGGTGCTGTATGGCGACGTGCCACTGACGTCGACTGAAACGCTCGCCAGCCTTGCGGCCGCCGCCGGCGGCGAAAAACTGGCGCTGCTCACCGTCGAGCTTGGCGATCCCTTCGGCTATGGTCGCATCATCCGTGACGCGCAGGGGCGGGTCATTCGCATCGTCGAGGAGCGGGACGCGACGCCCGAAGAAAGGCGAGTGCACGAGATCAACACCGGCATCCTGGCTGCCCCGGTGGATGCGCTGAAGCGCTGGCTGGGGCGGATCCGCAATGACAACGCCCAAGGCGAGTACTACCTGACGGATATCGTCGCCCTGGCGGTCGCCGAAGGCACGCCGGTACGGACGGTGCAACCGCGAGCGGTGTGGGAAACGCTGGGAGTCAACAGCAAGTCGCAGCTCGCGGACCTGGAGCGTATCCTGCAAGGCGAAATCGCGAAAGCGCTGATGGAACAGGGTGTGACCTTGATCGATCCGTCGCGTATCGACGTTCGCGGCGAACTTCTGTGCGGGCGGGATGTGGAGATCGACGTCAATTGCGTGTTCGAAGGCCGCGTCGAGCTGGCCGACGGCGTGAAGGTCGGGCCGCACTGCGTGCTGAAAAATGCGAAGGTGCAATCCGGCGCGCGGCTTCATCCCTTTTGCCACATCGAGGACGCCTTGATTGGCCCCTCGTCCCAGATTGGGCCCTACGCGCGGCTGCGTCCCGGCACGGCATTGGAAGAAGACGTTCATATCGGCAACTTCGTCGAAGTGAAGAACACCCGCATCGCCGCTCACTCCAAGGCCAACCACCTCTCCTATGTCGGTGATGCC
>Ga0209253_10001493_pt1 | contig 20537 bp, 15 predicted proteins | sample FrelakmetBRP12BR_FD_187145 | JGI IMG/M metagenome (GOLD analysis project Ga0209253, IMG submission 187145) | Freshwater lake sediment microbial communities from the University of Notre Dame, USA, for methane emissions studies - BRP12 BR (SPAdes)... | ecosystem: Environmental > Aquatic >...
AAGACTATTCGGGCACCTGTTTCTCCAATTTTAAAGTTTATACCTTCGAACTTGTCGATTCCTCTTCCGCATCTGAAACCGAAGTCTCCTACGAGCTTCAAAGGACAATTCTTAGACAAAACTGAGGCTGCAAAGACTCCAGTGTTCTTGATAAGTTCATGTGTGTAATTCTGCTTGTTAATTGCCACGGCTATTGTCGGTGGCTGAGAGGCTGCTTGAAAAACGGTGTTCGCTACTTGACCGTTACACTTTGCTTCTCTTCCTGACGTCACTATATACATGCCGTAACTGAGCTTATTTAATGCCCTAATGTCCATTGTTCACGCCTAAGTCACTTTGGAGAATTTGGTCTTCGGTGACCCACAGATTGGGCACTTGTCTGGCGCTTGATCTTCAACCGTGTTTCCGCACACACTGCAAACGTAGTAATCAACAGACGCGGGCTTCGCTTTCGTTTTCAATGTTTCAAGGGCTTTCAAGAACAATGTGGCATGCCTCTTTTCAACTTGGTTTGCCAAGTCAAAGCTCCAAACTGCTTGCTGGTTTCCTTCGTTTTTTGCCTCTGCCAGATACTCGGGGTACATGGTTTTGAACTCGAAAGTCTCGCCGGAAATAGCAGTCGCCAAGTTGTCTGCTGAAGACTTTATCTCGCCCATGATGCGCAAGTGGTTGTGTGCATGAACAGTTTCAGCCTCAGCCGCAGCCTTAAACAACTTTGCCACTTGTTCAAGTCCCTCCTCTTCTGCCTTGCGCGAGTAGGCTAGATAACGTCGATTTGCCTGAGATTCCCCGGCGAAAGCGTTCTTCAGATTCTCAATCGTTTTGCTCATTCTTTCACCTAATTTAAGAGAACGTAAAACTGCGCAATATTTAAACTATCAGACGAATGTTATTGGAGTCATGAATATTCTAGTCGTGAGGAACGAGCACGCGCTTCATAGCGCTCTACAGCGTTTGGAGGTGATTCAATGAGAAAAAGACTGAAACCCGGAGAAAAGGCAAGAAACTTTGGTCTGACTGACCAAAACAAAAATCAGTTCAAGCTTTCAGAACTCAAAGGCAAGATCGCGATTCTCTCATTTCATCCTCTCGCTTGGACTCCCGTATGCGCCGAGCAGATGAAATCCTTGGAGAAAAACAAAAGCATATTTGACGAACTCAACGCTGTTGCAATAGGAGTTAACATAGACCCAGTGCCATCGAAAAAAGCTTGGGCCGATACACTCGGAATCAGAAACACTCGGCTGCTGTCAGATTTCTGGCCACATGGCAAAGTGGCTAAGTCATATGGCATTTTCAGAGAAGGCGACGGATTCTCAGAACGAGCCAACATAATACTTGACAGGAACCAAAGAGTGGCATTTTTCAAAATCTACCCCCTAGGCGAACTTCCAGACATAAATGAAGTAATCGAAAAAGTCGGAAAAGTGTCAAAACTCGCGTCTTCGGCGAAGAGGAAAAACAAAAACTAGGAAACGCCTGCACACACCATCCGGGGATAAGCGTTAAATTGCCTGAAATGAATTTCAAGGCTGAGGAGTGGAACAAGCTTGAAGATCATAGGTATCGTTGGCAGTCCAAGGCTTGGGGGAAACACGGAAATTCTCACTCGAATAGCTCTCGAGGAAATTGCAAAGGAAGGCGTTGAGACGGAACTCGTCAGTTTAGCCGGAAAGAGAATTGAGCCTTGCGATGGTTGCAGAGGTTGCGCAGAGACGGGGAAATGCCATTTTAAAGACGATTTTCAGGGAATCTTCCGCAAGATGAAGAACGCTGACGGAATCATTCTTTCTAGCCCAGTCTATTATGGCGGGGCTTCCCCGCAGATTGTCACTCTTATCAGCAGATTCTACAGTGCCCGCGGAAAGCCATTGAAAAACAAGGTTGGAGGACCAATCGTAGTGGCTCGAAGAGCAGGACACAATTTTACCTTTGCCCAACTAATGTTCTTCTTCATGATTCAGGAAATGATTGTCCCAGGATCAACATACTGGAACGTGGCTTTTGGCCGCTCAAAGGGAGATGTCACTAAAGACGAGGAAGGCATTCAAACCGTCAAGCATTTTGGAAAAAAACTGGTATGGCTGCTCAAAAAAATCAAAGCAGAAAACAGTGGCGCACTTTAACCCGCGCGTTTACGTGATAGCGAAAGTCAAAGTGTATTGGGCGTAGGTTGTGGTGTTTGGAACGAGAATTTCTAAGTAGACGTAGACATATGAGGTTCCAGCGCTTGATGCTTCAACACACATCCAGATGTATTCGACATCCGAGGCGGTAAGGTCATACCATGGACCAGTTTGCTGAGTGTAGGCTCCGTTCAATATGGCGACCTGAGTGGAGTTGGAGCCGTCGTATATGTAGATGGAGCAGTTGTTCAGTCTTCCTATGTTGGATTGGTCGTAGGCTCTTAACCTGACCTTCCAGTTGGTGCCGTGGTTTTCGTTCATCCTTAACAAGTAGTTGTAGGTGGGTGAGGCGTTGTAGATGTAAGCCAGTTTGACTTGGTTGGTTTTTTGTTGATACTGCGAATTGGTGGCTTTTATGCCGGTGATTTTTGTTCTTGCGTTCCCACTTGACGAGTAGAATTGAGGGTTTGTGTTTATGCTTAATAGTTTGGTTTCGTTTGAGCCGCTAGAGGTGTACGTTAGGCAGCCTTCGCCGCTTGTCACGTAAGCTGAGGACGAGTAGTTCCAAACTTGAATTGTGACTGAAATGCCTACAATATCGTATTCGCTCACCACAGTGAAGTTAAGCTGAGAGGGCGTGTTCGTCGTCATGGACGAAAAAAGAAACTCGGTTGAAACAGTGTATTCTGAATAGTAAGATGGCTCGAATTTGACCCAGTCTGCCTTGAAATCAAACTGGGTTCTTGTGGTCTTTGTGCCTGTTACTTTCATCTTCCAGTATCCTGTGGCGTTTCGGAACTGGGTTGGATTCTTGATTATGGTCTGAGTTATGGTTTTATCCACGTTGGCTGTAGAGTTTGAAGTGTAACTTTTAAAGCCATTCCCCGAGGCAGGATATTCACCAGCGCCAGTGTAATTGTAGAGCTGAACAGTGACTGAAACCACGCCTGTCGTCCATGCGGAGTCAACTGCCCAAACGAGATGATCCCAAGGTTCCGTATTTGATGTTCCGGTTAGCTCGACTTCACTTACGAATTTCTTTGGGGCAAAGTTTTCGAACTCCACTTCAAAGCATTCATAAGTGACTACTGTTGTATCTGCTGAAATTGTGTTTGAACCGATCACAGTGAAAGCTGAACCGTCCCAGCTGATCGCTCCAATATCGAAATTCACTCCTTCTAGGATAGCACCTAGAATTTTCGTGTCTCCACCTATGCTTCGCGGATTGGTTCTTAACTGCACCCATGGATGCGTGCTACTTCCCATACTTGGGTTTTGCTGGGAACTCCATGTATTGGGAGCCGTAAATGCTTTGTAGGCAATTGCGCCAGCTGAGGTTCCCCAGACAAGCAAACCCTTGTTTCCAGTTGGCTCCCAAGCAAAATCTGCGCATCTTTGAGCATTTGTATCTACTGTTCCATCGTGTTCTGCGTGAATTGTCCATGTGCTGCCACTCCAATAAGCAGTGTTTAGGTCAGAAGCACCATCTACTACTAAATACAGTAGCTCATTGGACGCTGGGTTGGACTTCAATGTCACCCAGTTTGTAATTGCGCCTTGAGTAGTAATGTCTGGTCCTAATGTTGAACCCGAAAGTGTTGAACCATTCCAAATTCTATTGTAGTTGTCAGTAGCTACAGAGTCTCCCCAAATGAACATAGCTCTGCCAGATTGCTGTTCATAATCCACCGCAGTACATTCTTCCGTAGCTCCTGCTGCAGTGTCATCCCAAACAGCGGTCGCGCCCATAAGGCTCCAAGAAGAGCCAGTCCAGACATATCCATGAACATCGGTGTTTGCATCCATGTATATCAACGCTATTTCATTGTCGTCTCCTGTTCCTGGGCGAGTTCCCGGACACTGTGCCATGGCAATCCAGCGCACTATACCAGTTGTGTATGGAAGGTCCAAAAGCTGTTCTCCGCTCCATCCTGAACCGTATGTCCAGATTCTGTACCCCGTTTCGTTTGTTGTTGTTCCTCTAGAATAGACCAGTAGGGCTCTACCCGTAGTCTTTTCATACGCTAGATCAAAGCATTTGTAAGCATTTGCCGAGGTTCCGCAAGAAGCAATATTATTTGTAACTGTCCAAGACGTTCCATTCCAAACATAAGCATCAAAATAGCCATCATTCGATAAAGTGGCAACAATTTTCTCATAACTTCTTGACTGAATCGGTGAATATGCAACTCTTGAAAAGCGGATCGTGCTGCCGGAAGTTGGCAGTTCGCTCTGCGAATTCCAAGTTGCCGTGTCTCCAGTCCAAGCTCTTCCTTTAGGCGTGCTAAGGCTTGTCGTTGAATCGCGATAAGCAACGAAAGCATCTGTCTTCGACGTTGAGTTAATCTCATAACTTCTGAACTGCATATACACGGCATTGTTTGAAACAAGATCGCCTGTTGCTCCAGAGACCAAACCTGTGCTGCCGAGCAAGTTGTAGCTGGAAGGATAATAAGCGGTAGTCGATATTGTCGACCCCGCACTTCTCACAACAAAGTAGTTAGAATCTGCATTTTGCACACTTTCCGGAACTGCTCCAGACACAAAGTACCTCTGCTCCTCAATTCCAAGAGAAGTCGAAGGCTCTGGATCGATATATTTACGCAGTTTAACGTTGTCAACCCAGGCTCCACTGCCAACAGCCCATGAACAAAACGCGATAGTGCCTGGAGCAGTAAAAGTGGTTCCAATGTTTGCCCATCCACTGGGCGGGGTTACTTGAGTATTGTTAATGAGAACTCTAGCTTGAGTTTCGCCGGACACAATGAAAGTGACTTTATACCAAATATTCGCAGAGTAAGAGCCTTGGTTAGGGATTATTTCTGACCAAGCATCGTTTTCGAACTTGCCTATGTTCCATCCGCTGCCCAAGTCAGCTTCAACCCAAGTGTCAAACCAGTTTTTGGTTGCTTCAGACTGAACCCTAAGACATTGTCCGAAATCAAGATCGCTAGCTGCAGATCGCCAATATGCTTCAAGAAGAACGTCTTTCTCGCTTACGCTGCTACTGGGTTTTATCCATCCGTTATTGCCAGTCGTCGTTTTGAGTGAGAAGGTTCCCGCGAGCTTTTGATCTGTCGCAACGTTCCAAGTGCCTGATTGAATTGACCACTTGCTCAGGGCTCCAGATTCAAAGTCGTCCCAAAAAACGTACACATTCTCTCTGTTTGCAGGTGGATTTCCTGCGCCTGAGTATCCATAGTAAAGAAAGTAGTTGGCGTCGTAACTGCTGGCAGCAATGGAGGTTTGAGTTTTGAACCAAACCTTTGTTGATGCCGTGTTCATGTTCTCTATGTCTCGATCCAGTTCTTTCCATAAAGAAGATGAGCTATTCCAATACGCTATTCTCAGGTCATTTCCGGTCGAAATCATTTTGCCAGCCGCGACTAATGACGCAGTGTCAAGAGTCAGGAGAGCTGAATACCCCGCACTCAACGCGGACACATCATTGCTGTTAACTGCTATTCTCTTCCGATATCCGTAGTTGCTATTCCACCAATCTCCGCTGACTATGCTGTAGCTGTTGGGGTAGTACATTGGAAAAGGTGCGGGCGCAGTTGCTTTAATTTTGGCGCTTGTGTTGTTGGCATAAATCGTGCTACTGCCAGCTGTTCCCGTTTGCAGAAAAACAGGCGGAGCGTCAATAGGTATGCTTGCCTGAAGAGCAAGGGGAGAATAAACTGACCCGAAGGCGTTTCCTATGAAGATTACTAGAACCAGCATGTTTGCCACTAGCGAAAATAAACGAGGGATTCTTCGGAAATCCAACATGCAGTTTGACATGGGACCTTAACCTTTTGCCTCCTAAATTTTGGAGAACTTGAGACTTGGAAACGCCGAAATTGCTATTGCGAGTCCACGGCAATCTGGATGTTGGCTGCAATGTTTAGGTTAGCTTTGGCTGTTCCCTTTGTTTCGACATAGATAATCCATTTAGTACTGGCTGGCAGAGTAAACCATGATGTTGTCGAGGGCGTGTTCCAAGTGTCGCTTGTGGTAGTATAGTTGAAGGAACCTTGAACCGCTCCTGCATTACTTTTTACGACGAAGTTGACAGCAGTGAAGTTGCTGACTTGTTGATTCCCTGACGCAGGAGTTATCGATACGTGCCGAAGTCGAAATTGATGACTAAGGCTGTCAGTGTTGGTTACGTTGACTGGGTCTTCATAGACTAGGGTAGCGTTTGGATATGCCTTGAAAGCCAATTTTACCCAAGTTCCATTATCTCCTAGTACCGAACCGGTTGGCCAGTCGCTCCCCCCCGACGCGAATCGCACGGGAGCTGCATTGATAGTGATTGTGGGTTGCATTATCATTGAATAATAAACGACGGCACCAACGCTTGCTATAAGGATCACAGATAGCAATATCAAGATTGCCGCTGACTTCATGAATGGAGTCTTTTTTGCGTCCATTTTGCTTTTCGCCTCGCGCGCGCGGGTTAAACCCTACGTTGTTAGGACTTAGATATTTAACGAATATGAATTCGGAAACTGAATCTGAAATACGCGCGCACTCTTGCTGCGCTGTTAATTGAACAGTTATGACTTCTTGTCAAAACTGACTAGATGTAGCTTGCATCAGATCCATAGAAACAACAACTGTAGCGCGCGTTAATGTCTGACCAACAGATGATTAGCGAGCAGATTCCCCGCGCGCGCGAACCAAGAGCTGCGTAATTCTGCTTTATCGCTAAATAGTATGTGGTTCCCGTTGCACTTTGCAGAACGTGAACCAGTAAAATAAAAAGGGTCAAGGCTGACCAAATTGCACGTCGAATCATTTTATTACCTAGATTCGTTCTCACTACATTCACGGGTACCTTCCCCTAGAATAATGAAAAAGAAAGAGGGGAGAGGCTACCTGACGTCAACACCTATCACTATTGTGGCTGCAATGTTGGAGTTTCCGCCTGCGGTTGCTTTGATCTCAACTTTTATTGTCCATTCTGCGCCAGCACCCATTGCGAAGTAGTTTGTTTGTGTGGGTTCGTTCCAATTGTCTCCAGTAGTCGTGTAGCTTAGGGCTCCCATTTCTGTGCCGTCCGCTGCGATCAACCTGAATACGATACTCGTGAAGTTGCTGACATCTGGGTTGCCGTCAATAGGGCTTATCGAGACATGTCTTAGTCTGACCTGCTTCGCTGCTGTGGCGGTTAAATTGACTGCTTGGTCATAGTACAAGGTAACGTTTGGATATGCGTCGAGGTTTAGGCTAGCATATGTATTGTTTGCTCCAAGGGTCAGAATTCCTGTTGAGTCTCCGCCTAGCGTGAAATAAACTGCAGCTGGTTTTAGGGTGGCTGTTGATTGTGCAAGCATTGCGTAGTATATGGCTGCGCTTGCTGAAACGACGAGCAGAGAAACCAAGAGTATTGCGACAAAATCTAACCATTTTCTATTTTTCAATCTTTCACCTCCTCGAACTTCTCTTTTATCTTTCCAGGAATTGCCAGAAACGCGATGCCTATTCCAAGAACCATTGCGCCGGACATGAGTGCAGCCGTGAGAACATACGACATGTCTTTGCAATACAATGAAAGGAAAAAGGTAGATATGAGAACGGCTGGGAAAGTCACGGAGCCTGCAAAGGCCTTTGCAAATCCCCAGGACTTTTTCGAAACTAAAAGGTAGATGTTGATTCCAACGATATTGGCCAAAGCGAGAGCGAGGAACAGAAAGCTGTAGGAAAAGCGCATGTATTCTCCGAAAGTTCCTATGAATTCTTTGCTCATGAACATGTTTACGTAGCCAAAGACTGCAGCGGCTTCATACAGATAGGATATCAGCCTGTTGAAATGCTCCATCACGCAGGTGAGAAGTGCTAGTGCTACGAATAGGTCGACACCCAAGAATAGAAAGAATTCTGGCAATAGTTCTAGCGCCAAGCTCAGCACTCTTTTCTTTGTTGGTTGACCCTAGAGTTCGAGCAAGAAGGAGTAAAAAGTTATGAAGCCAGAATACGTGTTTTCAGTATAGATAGCCCATTCTGAATACATAAAACGAAGAATGTTCAAACTTACCTTGATGGGGCTATGTCACTAAAAATTGCAGAAATCATGACTAAAGATGTTGTGAAGATAGATGGAGATGTGACTGCCCGGGAAGTAGCAGTCATCCTGGATGAGCAGGCGATAGGTTGCGTTATCGTTGTTCAAAACGAAAATCCTGTTGGAATAATCACTGACAGAGACCTTCTGAAACGCGTCTTTCTTGAGTCAAGAGATCCAAAAATAACTAAGGCGTATCAGATAATGACTGCGCCCCTCTTCTTTGGAGATTCACGTATGTCAATTCAAGAGGCTGTAAAGCTAATGAATGAAAGGAAAATAAGGAAGCTTCCAATAGTTGATGAAGAGGGACATCTCGTCGGCATGATAACTCTCACCGACCTCGTCCGCTCTGTAGCCTACTTGGAGCACATCTTCTCCAAGACCGGAAACAACGCGACGCAGTGAGGAAAAAGCATGTTCCCGTTGGACTCCATTGGGGGGCTTGTCGTTCTTGTTATTGCAGCCTTGTTTGCCTACGTCTTCATTCTTAGAAAACTCGGACCAACCAACATAGTCCACCCCAAACCCATCACCCAAGATACTGTAATTAAGACCAACGACAAAAACATGAAAGAAAGAAAGAATTCACATAAAACAACCCAGGAAAACCCATCGTCAAAAACTCAACTCTCCTGCATGCACGAGTTCGGCCACCTTGGAACTCTTCCAAGAAACTCGAAAATCCCTGATGAGTGCCTCGGATGCCCGCGAATAATGAAGTGTCTAGCAGAAGGACGATCTCGCCCTAACAATCTGAAATAGAATCTGTGTGACAGTACTCATCAAGTAGTTTCGAGATACCCGCGCGTGCGAAACCAAGTGTTTACCTCTGTTCACACCGAACATTGTAACACTCAAACAGAACGAACATCCTACCAAGGCGAAACGAGTGGGATCTCTGAAGGCTCACATGGTCCTCTGGTTTGTCGGAAGGACAGCCCATACGATCCGAAAGGCAATCTCCCAAGGCGCAAACACCTGCGACATGCCACAGCTTTGACCGTTCGAAATCAAGACTTGTCCAGTACTTATCAAGTTCCCAAAAGGCTAATGAGTCGGTGCGCGCTATCGCGCGCGCGGGGACACGAGCAATCCGCAGCAAGCTTTAAGTCATTGTGCAGAGAATCGATATTACTTACATATTGAAAGTGGAAGTGAAGAAACTTGCTAAAACGAAAACTAATCGCAAACTTGAAGGTTCTCATGGTTTTGCTCAGCGTCTTCGCCAGCATTTCAGCGCTAACCCTTTCCAGTTCATCGAAAAAAGCCTTTTCTGGTGTAGTCTACGCGGCACCATTGATCCCACTTGAGGATGCGTATGTCACGGCTTCTAGCCCTGAGGGCTATGGATCCGCTTCTACTGATTCTTCGGGGCACTACAGTATTACTGAAGGTCTGATGACTGGCAACTATACCGTAACAGCCTCTGCCCATGGCTACTTGGACGCGAAAATCGAGAACGTTACAGTCACCGGGGGACTTGAAACATCAAACGTCAATTTCCTGCTGAATGTTTCTGGAGCCATTTCCGGAAAAATCACTGAAGTCGGCACGGCCTTACCATTGCAGAGTGTCTGGGTCACAGCAGAAAGCTCTGTGAGCGGCGGAATATCTGAAACAGATTTCACTGACGCCAACGGAGACTATTTCATATACACGAATCTCCCGACTGGAACCTACAACGTCACCGCTTCTTATTCAACTGGGCACATCACGAAAGATACAAGCGGAATCGTAGTGACGGCTGGAATAGAGACAAAGAACGTCAATTTAGCCCTTGACAAATCGGGAATGATCTCCGGAACAGTGACCGACTCAATCTCCAGTCTGCCTTTGCCTGACATCTCCATCTTTGTGTCGAGTGCCGCAGGAGCGTTCAGCGGATACGCGCTCACAAACTCGAGCGGAAAATACCGCGTAAACATGAACCTCGCAACAGGAAGCTACAACATCAGCGTTCTGTTTCCAGAGGGTCACCTGTCTAAAGAGATCTCTGGAATCACAGTTACCGCCGGCCTTGAGACTACAGCAGATTTTACTCTTGACCCATCTGGAATCATCTCGGGAAGAGTAACCGCGATACCAGGGGGCCAACCTGTGGCAAACGCAAGTGTTTCCGCCTATTCTGGAGGCTTCCTCTACTTTGGTTCTGCAGATACTGATACAAACGGTTACTACAGGATATCAAACGGGCTAGGAACCGGAACCTACACTGTAATGGCGTCTTTCGGGTCGGACTTCAATATGACCACAGGTGTGAATGTCGTTGCGGGTTCAGAGACTTCAGATGTGAATTTCCAGCTGACCATCACTCCCTCTGGAACAATAACTGGCAGAGTCACGAACACGACAGGTTCTCCAATTCAAGGAGCCCTTGTTCTTGCGGAAGGCCCAGCTGGCTCTGGTGATGCCTACACTGACAACAACGGAGACTACTCAATCTCCAATGGTTTGGGAACTGGCACATACACCGTGAATGCATCTGCAACTGGATACTCGATGATCAGTGTGACTGATGTGAGCGTTACTGTCGACCAAGTGACTCCAGACGTTAACTTCCAACTGCCTTCTATTCCATCAGGAATAATTTCGGGCATGGTCGAGTCAGAATCCCCTGTTATACCCGAGTATCCACACCCGATCTTTGGCTTCCTCTTGGCAGCTTCTGTAATTGCGGTTGCCTTCGCAAAACTTCGCACTACAAGGAAGAAAGCGCTGAGCCCCTCTTGCTAGAACGCCTGCGTTCTAATTCACTCCAATCTTTTTCTCTTTTCGGCTGCTGATGCTTTTAGCGCATGCTATTCCACGCGATTGTTCGCCTTATTTGTTTGGCGCTATGCGCTGTCCTGCGCGCACGCTCAGGCTTTCCATACGAGCGCAGGTCCTTTCCGAATGAAACAATGTCCCTTTTTAGGAAGCTGTATTCTTCCATGCTGCTCAGCATGCTGAGGAGGGTCTGCGTATCGCGTGCGTGTTAGATAAACTTCAAATAGATTTCGGTGTCTGGAACTAGTCAAAGAGTGGAACTCTTATGCATCTGGAAGAAATGAAAAAAGAAATCGAGACGCTTGTCTTGGAAAAAGGCTTTTACAACAAGCCTGAAGACATTCCGAAGAAACTTCTCTTTGCGTTCATAGAGCTTGGTGAAGCAAGCGATTCCTGGAAGAAAGGCCAAAGCGAAGAGAAAATTGCAGAGGAATTGATTGACACAATTTTCTACATCTTGGACGCAAGCAGATTGGCATGCCCTACCACCAACATGGACGATGTATTCAAGAGGAAACTGGAGAAAAACAAAGACAGACCGTTCCAGTATGGCGAAGAACACCGACACAATACCTGAAAGCACACATGCGAAAAGCTAGTGCGGGCTCTAAGCGCGTCTAACGCGCGATATGCGATCTAGCGCAAGTGCTTCTCAAGCAAAATGAGTTGCATCTTCCACGCGAATTTCGGAATCTCCAAGTGCTCCTTGAAAATGCTTTCAAACTGTGTTGGACATGTGCAGACGGTGGCGTTGATGCCCTTGCTCAGCGCGGTGTTTGTGTGGTGACAAAAGTGGGCAGTGAGTTCTCTTTCCTTGAGCGCGTAAATTGTGAAGCTCCACCGGCCGTGGTCGGAGTCTGGTCTAGCATGGCCTAATGAAAGGACTTCCAGTCTATCTCTCTTCTTCGTTATGTAGAAAGTGTGGTCCTTTCCAATTTCTCTGAAGTCTTGCTGGGTGCCATTGATTGCTTTCCAGTCATAGATCAGTATGTTTTGTGGAACTAGGGGATTGTTTGTTTTAAGGAGTTCGTGAGCTTCTTGCGGAGTGGCTTCGGCTATTAATCTGCGGGCCTTCTTCGGTTTTGGAGTCTTGTCAAGGTTTTCGTACCAGAAGGCGCTCATCTTCAATATTCGTTTAAACCCTGCTTTCTTGGCAAGCTTGAGTGAGACTCGATTGTTTCCGCCGGTCGTGTATCGAAGTTGCCCCACATTTAGAGTCCTGCCCAAGTTGAGAAAATGCTGCGTAAGCATGTCTGCGTAGCCTCTTTTTTGATAGTCAGGATGTACTCGAAGGCCTTCCATCCATCCGGTCGCATTGCGGTCCACAAGCCTTAGGTTGCCTATGGCCACAAGCCGGCAATCAGCTTCCACACCATAGGTGTAGCATTTTGGGTTCTTGAGCCACTCGTCGATGACGGAAGGCAAATAGTCGTGCCCACCCCAGATCTTGCTAGAAATGTCAAGTATGTCCCGTCTATCTGAAGCGCATACCTTTCGAACCAGATCAGAGACAGCACTCAACCGTTCTTCCTTCTTGATCGTGCTTCTGTAGGAAGCCAATCTTATCTTATACGCCTTCTGGAGATATCGCTTTTCATAGGGGACAGGCGCTACTGCTTGTTCTCTTGTCCATGTTTTTTGAAGCGCGCGTAACAAAAATACTCTCTATACTGTCTCACCCTCTGAGAAGACAGATACCGCGATATATCAGCGAAAAACAGGAATGCCCCTTCACGGACCTGATTAACACTCTCAACGCGCGCGCCGTAAAGATGCAGATTGTGTGTTGCTTTTTTATAACCTAGGCTACGACTCAGAGAGATAGCGCTCAGTCTGGTTTGGGTTTCAGTTTGCTGATTTTCTTAGACAGCTTGTTCTTGGCTTCTGCTATTTTGGGCTGCGCTTTTCCCTTTTTCGAAGCCAATGATTCCCGAATCGAGTTGGCCAGCTGAACAGCAAATGCACGCTCCACAAAAAAATGATCTGCATGGTTACATGATTTCAATGTCAAGACGATGCCGTCAGGGTACTTGTAAGTGCTTGATGCCGCAGGCGTCATGGTTGCATACGAAGAATCCCAACTGTAAAGATGCCGGAGTCTTTCTGTTCGAAGACGCATCGCGTTTTCACCTTGGATAACACAAGAGTACATGTGTAGCTAGAATTTCACATTTATGAATTTCAACTCATGAGTCCAGATACGAATTGTAGCCAAACGAGCGCGCGTTATGCTTGATTCTGGGTACTAATTCACGTTTCACAACAGCTTTATCGTTTGGACACCCTAGCGAGCAGCAAGATCATCTACAGATGAATACAGGGTGTTCAAATGAGTGAATACACCACTGAATCTTCAGAACGTTTAGAGCTAAGTCTGACCGAGAAGGTGCGAGTGCTGCACGCTGACGACGACCCGTGTTTGCTTAGTGTCTCGAAACAGTGCCTGGAGATGGAAGGAGCAATCCAAGTTGACTCAGTTCTTTCTGCTGAGGAGGCACTGGCAAGGTTGGAGACGGAAAAGTATGACATCCTTGTCTCTGACTATCAAATGCCTGGAAGAGACGGCTTAGAGTTGCTGAAGGAACTTAGATCAAAGGGAGAAGCGATTCCATTCATCATGTTCACTGGAAAGGGCAGAGAAGATGTTGCGATAAAAGCTCTAAATCTCGGTGCAAACCAGTACATCAACAAAGTTGGAGACGCGGAAACTGTTTATGTCGAGCTAGCTCACAGCATCAAAGAACTAGCTAAAACCAAGAAAACAGAAAAAGCCTTGAATAGACTGGCGATTGCGGTTGACTGCACCGTTGATGGAATCGCGGTGGCCGACATCAATGGCATTATCCAGTTCGTCAATCCTGCTTGGGCAAAAATGCACGGATACACAACAAGCGAGCTTCTTGGTAAACACCTGAGTGTTTTCCACACAGAAGATCAAATGAAAGCAGACGTCATTCCATTCAACGAAAAAGTGCTGAAAACTGGGTCAAACCGAGGCCAAGTTGGCCACGTCAAGAAAGATGGAACCATTTTTCCCACCTTAATGACGACAGCTCTAGTGTTGGATGAGAAGAGGATCCCAAGCGGATTTGTGGGCACCGCAAGAGACACGACTGAAAGCCAAAAGGCAGAAAAAGCTCTGCGGGATTCAGAAGAGAGATTTCGCACCCTGTTCGAAAAGGCCAGCGACGGATTAGTACTAATCGACTTCGGTGGGCATATAATTGACATTAACGAAAAAGCTGCAAAAATGGCAGGGCTCAAGAAGGAGGAAATAGTCGGTAAGTCTTTTCTCAAGTTAGGCTTGCTGACTTGGAAGAACATTCCGCAACTTCTGGGACGTTTAAAAGGAGTGTTCAAGAAGCAGCCTGCAGAAAGATTCGAAGTAACAATAGGAAAGAAGAACAGCGAACTTAGACAACTGGAAGTAAACACTTCAACAGTCGAGCAAAATGGCGTTCCAATAGGAGCTCTAGCCATTGTAAGAGACATAACAGACAGAAGAAGAGCTGAAGAGGCACGCTACGAGAGTGAGGAAAAACTCAAAGCTGTGCTTGAATCCTCGCCAGACGCTATAACAGTTCTTGACCTAAACGGAAACGTAGTTGACCTCAACAATGCCGCAATGAAACTTCATGGCTTCTCTTCGAAAGAAGAAATAGTCGGAAAAAGCAGTTTCGATTTTATCGTCACCGGAGATCGAGAAAAAGGCGTGAACGCCTTCAAAAGCTTGCAAAAGAAGGGCCAGGTCAAGGATCTTGAATTCACACTCATGGACAAGAAGGGCAGAAAGTTCCCAGTCTTGCTCTCGGCTAACATCATATTTGATTCGCATGGAAAACCCTCAGCGGTTGCAACAGCAACTCAGGATATCACAGAGTTGAAGGCAGCGGCCGAGAAACTGAAGGAATCAGAAGCGAAATACAGAAACATGATCGAACTCGCCCCGTACATAGTAGTAACCACTGACCTCAAAGGAGTCATCACCTCATTCAATAGAATGGGAGAGAAGCTCTCAGGGTATTCGAAAAGCGAAGTTATTGGAAAGCACTTCTCAAGAATAGGCCACATACGCGTTGCAGACATACCCGGATACATTAGAACCTTCAATGCCGCTGTCAAAGGAAAGGCCATCGGACCTATCAGGGTAACAATGTGCCGGAAGGATGGAACACCCAGCCAAGTTGAAATCCAAGTAGCCTTACTCAGGCAAAACGGGAAAACCACAGGCGTCCAAGCGTTCATGACAGACATTACCGAAAGGGATGAAACACAAACTGCAATTCAGGAAAGCCAACGAAAATTCGAAGCTTTGTTTATGGGAAACCCTGAAGCAGCCGTGTATCTTGACCCTGAGTTCCACGTTGTAGACATAAACCCTCGGTTCAAAGAACTGTTCGGGTACCCACTTGAAGAAATCAAAGGCAAACACATCAACGACATAGTTGTTCCGGAGAGCTTGAATGACGAAGCTCGAGGGCTGGACGAAAGATCTCTGGAAGGATACGTCTACTTCAACACTTACAGAAAGAGAAGAGATGGCCTAATTGTGCCTGTCTCAGTTTCTGCCGCACCAATAACCTTTGAGAAAAAACTATTCGGATATGTTGGAGTCTACAAAGACATCTCTGACTTAAAAAAGAAAGAAGAAGAAATGGCGGTTATGAATGAGAAACTGAGGGTTGTTGGAGGCCTAACAAGACACGACGTCAGAAACAAACTGACCGCAATAGCCGGGAACGCCTACTTGATTAGGAAGAAAATGGGGAAAAACGAAATACTGGAGGAAAACCTGTGCATGATCGACTCAGCTGCCAAACAGATTGTGGAAATATTCGAGTTCGCTAGGAACTACGAGAGACTCAAGGCAGAGAAGCTAGTCTGCTTGAATGTGGAGGAACTTTTCAAAGAGGCTATTTCACTCTTTCATGATCTGAAAGGAGCCAAAGTTGTCGCCAACTGTGAGAATCTAAAAGTGTTGGCAGACAGCTTACTGCGGCAGGTCTTCTACAACCTGATTGAGAATTCGTTGAAGTATGGTCAAAAAGTGACGCAAATAAGGCTTTCATACGAAAAGAACACCTATGGCGTAGGCTTAATATACGAAGATGACGGCGTTGGGATAACTGCTGAGGTTAGACAAAAACTCTTTCAAGAAGGCTTCACGACTGGCAAAGGCACGGGATACGGCCTATATCTTGTAAGGAAGATAGTTGAAGCCTATGGTTGGACGATAGAGGAAGCAGGAGAACCCGAAAGAGGAGCTAGGTTCAAGATATCCATTCCAAACAACAGACTGGAACAGACCCAGAACCAGTAACCTACTCCAACATAGCACTTGTTTGGACGCATCATGTGCAAGACGTGCGCGAGATTAAAGGCCTCATAAATTATTAATTCGAGCGCGCACATGCTCATTGAAAGTTTTTGCCTCCCGTCGGGCTTTTCATAGGCTGCCGACATATTTCGGCTTTCGACATATGTCAAAGATTGAAAGAACTGATTTATTACGATTTACGATACTGGGAGTGTGGTGTACGAAAATGGTTGACCAAAATAGCAAAAGGGAATTGTTCGATAGTTACGTGTTATCGTTGCTGGCCGCCCAAATTTTCCGCAGATTCGCTTAGCCCAATGCAGAGCACTAGAAATCGCACGCTCCGACCCAGCTGATGTTGTTAGTGCGAGATTTCTGAATCTGAGCCCAAACACTTTCGATATCGGGGCGGCTTCAGAAAACCTTGGAAAACGCCAGAATCAACCAGACAGCCTGATCAGACAGTTGGCAGCTAGTCGCGCGCGCTTGTGTTTGCTTCCTTCTCTAAGTATCTGGCTAGGGTGGAGAGGGTCAAGGGGAGAAATTGATCTTTGTCGGAAAGATCTATGAGGAAGGTCTTAACACCCTCAACTTCTATTAATGGATACTGCTTGACCATGTTGATGTATTTGTTATAGGCTGAATAGTCTTTGCTCAACAACACAAGGATTCTGTCAGAATCACAACCCATACCGCTCACAGCCATCACAACTGGGGAGGGGGTGCTTCTTTCATCTTCGCGAACTTTTTTCCTGACACCTTCAATAAAATCTTGGGAAATCTTTTTTTTCATTTTTGTAAAGATTACAGCCATAATCGTGAACCCAAGCTTCGAAAACTCGGGTATTATCGTGTACTCTCTTATGTAGCCTTCCTTCTCCAGCTTCCTAATCATCCTGCTCACTGTTGGCTGAGAAACCCCGACAACTTTAGCCAGCTCTCTATCGCTTCTTCTACTATCCTTCATAAGTTCAGTGAGCACCTTCAGCTCAGTTGCCTTCAAGACATACACCAATAGTGAGTACTTTAGACTTCTTTAAAAGCTGTACGGGAACTGCCTTCGCATAGCAACCGAGATGTTTCTGAATATTCGAAAGCTACGCAATTTCTGGAAAACGACCCCATGAGTAGAAATATGAATTTAGCATTCATAAAATGCTTAACCAAGCGTCATCAACTGAGAAGGTTGGCGCAAAGGAGGAAGCAAGATGATACACAAATCAGTTGTTTTCCTTAGATTGTTGAGTTTGGCATTATTCGCCACAATGTCTGTCTCAATTATGTCTCTCCAAATACAGTCTGTCGAAGCTCGCCCAATTACGATGATAGTATCACCCCGCAGCGCGGCAGTCGGAGAAACCGTTACAGTTTCTGGTGCAAATGCCACGGAGGGTGGCGAAGTGAGTCTTTACTTATCGGGATCATTGTTTCTGGCCACGACAACCGCAAACTCGACGGGAGGTTATTCTGTCAGCCTTGCAGTGCCCTCGGTCCCTCATAACACCTACTCGATTAGAGCAGTGGATCTAACCACGGGCGACAATGCTTCAGCTCCATTTGCTGTTGAGCCTAGAATCACGCTCAGCCCTGAAGAAGGGTCATTTGACAACAGGGTTATCGTAAAAGGTGATGGCTTCATGTTCTACAGCAATATAACAATATGGCTGGACCTAATTGATGTCACGCCACTTCTTACACCTCGCACAGATTTTCGAGGGATGTTTGAAGCAGGCATTCGTGTTCCATTGATCCCAAACGGGACGTACACTATTACAGTAATTGACCTGCTTGGAAACACTGGGGAAGCACAGTTTGATGTTGTCCCAAAGATAACACTTGAACCGTTTGCTGCTGCTCGGTCTGCGATAGTTTTTGTCGATGGCTACGGCTTCGCTCCTGCGATGGAAGTTAGAATACGCTTCGGAACCATCGACGTAACGCCTTTCCCAGGAGTCATAACGTCGATGCAAGGTTCCTTTTTTGCGCCTTTCTTCGTCCCAGACGTGCCTAACGGAGCATATACGATCAACGCTTCTGACCTTGAAGGAAACGTGGCTACTGCCCAGTTTCTAGTACCATCACCAGTTCTCACGGCAACACCAGATAGCATATCAGAGCCTTCAATAGTCACAGTCAAAGGCATGGGATTCCAACCGGACAATCCAGTTGTACTGAGCCTAGATGGTGTTCCAATGACCAACCTTGTTGACTTAATGTTGGCATCTGAAAACCTGATGCCGAACGACTCCGGCTTTTTCGAATACTCTTTCGTGGTTCCATTAACTGAACCTGGAATCTACAGCATTTCAGCTTCCCAATCTGTTGGACTCTATCCCACAGAACTCACAAAACTGGCATATGTTTCTCTCACTATTACTGAGAACAACCCAATAGACGTACAGGTGAACGTTGGATCAATGCATTTCAGAGGAGAGATTGCAGAATTCTACGCTAGAACAGCACTCGGCGGAAAGCTTGTTAACGCCTCGATCGACAAAGCTCTTCTATACTACGCAAATGGCAGCACGTACCAAGACTTGTCAGGCAGCGTTGAGCCAATTGCGTCCGGATTATTCAGAATACCGTTCGCAATACCGAACACGACCCCATTTGGAACGTACGTTCTGCTTGTTGAAGCAAACTACGGGGCGGACTTTAGCGAAGTTGCCGGGGTTTCCTCAAGCAGTTTTGTACTCAGTCCAACATTGACTGCGCAGAATGCTCAACTCGTAAGCATCGACAACAGCATCGGAACAATAGTGATACCTGACCTCGGTACGATAAAGGCCAATCTGCGTGCAATCAATGCTACGCTCATCAACATAGAAGGAAATATAGCCACAATAAGGTCCGACATAGGCACGCTCAAAACAAGCTCCGACACAATCAACGCCAGACTGACAGCCATAGAAGGAGACGAAGCGGTAATCCAGTCAGACATAGGAAGTTTGAAGACCAACATGGCAGCTGTCCATGCAAAAGTGACCTCTGTTGACGGGAACGTGGCTACGATTTCAAGTGACCTGGGAACAATCACGTCTCAAATTGGCACATCCCCCCAGACAAACACAGCCGCCATGATCCTGTCGCTCATCGCAGCTATCGGAGCAGTTTTGACAGTTCTAATTGTAAGAAAGAAGACACCGAACACCACGAATCCAACTATGCCGACTCAGCCGCCACCACCAACAGATCCGACAGCATCAAAACAAGAACCACTATCGGAGACCCAAGAGGAAAAATCAGCGACCCCCCAGACGGAATCGCCACCACAAAAAGAACCGCAGCCAACGGAATCTCACCCACAAGCAGAGTCGCCACCAGTGGAATCTCCACCGCCAGCACAGTCGGAGCCGATTACAGCCATAGTCATACCTCCTGAGACGCTGTTGATAACAGAACCTCAACAAACCACATCACGGCCAGAAGAACCAAGTCAGCAATAAGCCCAGCTTTTCGAAAGTTTCTTCCAGTTTCTAAGCGCGTCGTGGCATTTCTCTGAGCTCCAGCGCGAGCGCTTCCGCTGAAACATGCTCTTTTGGCGTGTGCAAGTTTGTGTGAGATGATGGTGAACAGTTTTGCTGTTCCTTTCTCCCCCTCAAATGAGAGAAAGTTCCATCAAGGATGAAGAACCTGCACACGCCGTTGAAAACTAGGAAAGCGACCTTCATATCAATTGTGAAATAAACCTCTAGAACAATGATCTATTTCTAGGATCACAACAATCGGATGCAACGTTCAAACGTTCTGCTTTGTAGTACAGCCTGTTCCAAAGCCTAGCTTTATAGAACCACTTGCATGTTACTTGTATGGGGAAAACCTTGGAAACGCCGAGAAAAGCAGCGTCGCCAAAGAGAATGGCGGTTCCGATTTCTTTGGCTTTAATGGTTCTAGCCCCAGCGATAGCCGCATTCTTCCACAGCCACATCATTAGCCCCTTTTCTCTTCCAAAAAACACAATTGAGATAATCGTTTCCAACCAACAGGCATGGGAGAACAAGGCAATCATGATTCAAGGGACAATGCAAAGAATTGGTCTTGGAATCATTTATCCGTTTAACTATTGGCTGTTTAGTGATAGGAATCAGACGGTGCGCATCGGCGTGAGTTGGTACACAGAATCGGATTTGTCAGGAAATCGCGCGCGCTTGACGCGCGCCAATGCTTATATCGATGGCTGCAAGGGTTTGCAGGAGGAAATGTCCGTGCGAATAATAGATTCTGTAAAGCGGGAATTTTCGTTCATAACTGGCAACTACAGAATTCTAATCATCAG
>Ga0209253_10001494_pt1 | contig 20535 bp, 19 predicted proteins | sample FrelakmetBRP12BR_FD_187145 | JGI IMG/M metagenome (GOLD analysis project Ga0209253, IMG submission 187145) | Freshwater lake sediment microbial communities from the University of Notre Dame, USA, for methane emissions studies - BRP12 BR (SPAdes)... | ecosystem: Environmental > Aquatic >...
TGGGGCGGCGGCTCGACGCCAGCGGCGTTCCGGCCGTGCTCGACGGCGAGCCCGCCGCCGCCTTTCTGCTGCGCGGCGGCGAGCCGGAGCGCGCACGGGGCTCGCTGCGCCGCCACCTGCGCCGTCGGCCTCGCGACGCCGGCGCCTGGCGGCTCTTCGCCGGCTTCGAGCCGGTGCTCGGGGCGGTCCGCTGCGCCTTCCATGGCGGGCCCGTGCTGCCCGCCGTCGACCACCTCGTCGACCTGCTCGGCGAGGACGAGGTCGAACCGGTCGAGCGCTGGCTGCTGCCCTACGCCTGGCTCGCGCACGAGATCGGGCTCGAGGACGTGCGCAGCGCGCTCGAGGCCGAGCGGCGCCTGGAGAACGCGCCGATCCCGCTCCCCGGCGATGCCGCCGCCTTCGCCTGGTACCTCCTGGTCGCCCGCGGCCAGCGCCTCGTGCCCGGCGCGTGCGGGGTGATCGAAGCGCGCACGCACCTCCGCGACGTGAGCCGCGCCGCCTTCCGTCGCTATCTCGCCCGCGTCGGCTGAGCGCCTGAGCAGTCGGCCCGGGCGACACCCCGCGTTGAGGCGCCGTCCCCCGGCCGCTAAGGTCGAGCAGTCTCCATGCGTGCGACCGCCGCGACCCCCGACCGCACAAGCCGCCTCGCCGCCGAGCGCCGGCTGTTCACCCCCGGGCCGCGCGGGCCGCTGTCGGTGTGCCTCGTCTACCCGAACACCTACCCGGTGGCGATGGCGAACCTGGGATTCCAGGCCGTGCTCCGGCTGCTCGCGCAGGACCCGCGGGTGACCGCCGATCGCGCCTACCTCCCCGACGGCCCGCGCGCCTCGTGGTCGCGGCGGCTCGCGTCGTTCGAGAGCGAGCGGCCGCTCGGCGACTTCGACGTCGTCGCCTTCTCGATCTCGTTCGAGAGCGACTACGTCCACGTGCTCGACGTGCTCGAGCGTGCCGGGCTGCCGCTGCGGCGCACGGCGCGGAGCGCGCGCGCGCCGCTGGTGCTGGCCGGCGGCCCGGCGACGTTCCTGAACCCCGAGCCGCTCGCCGAGTTCGTCGACCTGTTCCTGATCGGCGAGGCCGAGGCGATGCTGGAGGAGTTCGTCGCCCGCGCCGTCGCCGGACCGCCGGGTCGCGAGGCGCTGCTCGAGCGTACCGAGGAGGTCGCCGGCGCCTACCGCCCCGACCGCCATACGCCGCACTACGGCGCCGGCGGCGCGCTTGCGGCCGTCGAGTACCACGGGCCCTTCCAGCCGCGCGTCCGGCGCTGCTACGTCCGGGACCTCGACGCCGTCGAGACCCGCTCGGAGATCCTCGCGCCCGAGGCGGTGTTCGGCGACAAGTTCCTGCTCGAGGCGAGCCGCGGCTGCGAGTGGGGCTGCCGCTTCTGCGCGGCCGGCTTCATGTACCGGCCGGTGCGCTACCGCAGCCCCGAGCGGCTGTGGCAGACGGCGGCGCGCGGGCTGGAGGCACGCTCGTCGATCGGCCTCGTGGGCGCCGAGATGGCGGGCCAGCCGGGCATCGCGAGCCTCTGCCAGCGCATCGCCGACGCCGGCGGGCGGGCCTCGCCCTCGTCGCTCAAGGCCGACGTCGTCACGCCGGAGCTCGCCCGCGCCCTCGGCGCAAGCGGCAACCGCTCGGCGACCGTCGCGCCCGAGGCCGGCTCCGAGCGCATGCGCCGGGTCATCAACAAGAACCTGACCGAGCCCGAGATCCTGCGTGCGGCGGAGTGGCTGGTCGGCGGCGGCGTCGAGGCCCTCAAGCTGTACCTGATGGTCGGCCTGCCCACCGAGACCGACGCCGACGTCGACGCCGTCGCCGAGCTCGTGGCCAGGGTGCGCGCGCGGCTCATGAGCGGCGGCGCGCCGAAGGTCGGCCGCATCCTGGTCTCGATCAACCCCTTCGTCCCCAAGCCGTGGACGCCATTCCAGTGGGAGGCGATGGACGACCTCGGCGTGCTCAAGCGCAAGCTGCAGCGCGTGCGCCGCCAGCTGGCGGCCGTTCCCGCGGTGCAGGTCGAGACCGAGAGCCCGCGCGAGGGCTACCTGCAGACGCTGCTGTCGCGCGGCGACCGCCGCGTCGCCCCGATCCTCGAGCGGCTGCACCGCCAGCCGGACGGCTGGTGGGCGACGCTGCGCGCGCTGCGCGGGGGGCGCGACGGCCTGGTCGATCCCGACCGCTTCGTGCTGCGCGAGTGGGCGGCCGACGAGCTGCTGCCGTGGGACTTCATCGACCACGCGGTGGACAAGCGCTACCTCCTGGCCGAGCGGCGCAAGGCGCGCGGCGCGGTGCAGACGCCCCCCTGCGACACGCACACCTGCCACGCCTGCGGGGCGTGCTGATCCCGGCCCGGCTCGTGGCGATCAGCGGCATCGGGGTGGACTGCTGCGAGGTCGAGCGCATGCGGCGGGCGCTGGCGGCGCCGTCCGGCGCGCGCTTCCGCGAGCGCGTGTTCACCGGCGCCGAGCAGGCCTACTGCGAAGCGCGGCGTGCGGCGCGCTGCGAGAGCTACGCCGCCCGCTTCGCCGCCAAGGAGGCGGCGATGAAGGTGCTCGGCACCGGGTGGAGCCAGGGCGTGACCTGGCTCGACGTCGAGGTCCTCGGCGCCGCGGGGGCGCCGCCCGTGCTGCGGCTGCACGGCGTGGCGGCGGCGGTGGCCCGGCGGCTCGGGATCGCGCGCTGGCTCGTGAGCCTCTCGCACACCGCCAGTACGGCGGTGGCGTTCGTGGTGGCCGAGGGTGGGCGGGTCAGGGCAGGCGGCCCTTCACGCGTGGCGTCCCCTCGCGGCGCGGCAACAGGATCAGCACGGCCACGGCCCAGAGCCCGCCGACCAGCCCGATGAGCGTCCACAGGTTGCGCGGGTAGCCGTTGTTGACGGCGAACAGCCGGCACATGATCGCGTCGCAGACGTGGAGCCCGATCGCCGTGCCGACCAGGGTGCCGAGCGGCAGCGGCGGCGCGACGAAGACCAGGCCCGTCCACCAGGCGAGTGCCGTCTCGAGGGTCATCCGGCTTGTTCCCGCGGGATTCGAGCAGTATCGTCGACAGCCAGGAGGCCCGCCATCCCGAACTCCAGCCGCCTGTCGAGTCTCGCCCAGATTCTCCTGTCCAACCCGCTGTTCGCGCAGACGGTCGCCTCGGCCCTGCAGAAGGGCATGGAGACCAAGGGCGCGATCGACCGCAACCTGCAGACGCTCCTCGGCCTGCTGAACCTCCCGTCCAGGAAGGACGTGCGTAGGCTGCTCAGCAAGCTCGAAGTCATCCAGGCCAGCCTTGCCGACCTGCACCAGAAGGTCGACCGGGCGCTGGGCGCCGAGCCCGCGCGGCCGGCGCGCAAGCCACGCGCACGCAAGCCAGACGCCGGACGACCAGGCCCCGGGTGAGCGGGCGCGCGGCGCCGGGCGGTTGCGAGCGCCTCGCCCTCACCGACCCTGCCCGTGCGCCGGCGCCTCGCTCGCGGGTTCCCGGGGGAAGAGGTGGGCGCCGAGCGCGAGGAGCTCGTCCAGCGAGCCCGGGGCGCTGGCGAGCAGCGGCACCTCGGCGAGCACGGGGGCGTTCGCGATCCGCAGCAGCGGCGCCAGGACCAGCGCCTGGTGGTCGGCCAGCGCGCGCATGTCGTCCCAGCTGCGCTGCAGCCGGCGCTCGAGGGCGCCCGGCAGGCCGGTGATCGGCGCCGCCGCCGGCACCTCGCAGCCGAAGACGTGCTGCGGCAGCGCGCGGTTCACGATCACGCCGTGCACCGCGAGGCCGACGCCGGCGAGCGCGCGCGCCAGCTCCTCGGTCTCGGCGGTGAGCCGCGGCTCGGGGGCGGCGACCAGCACGAGCCGCGTGGCCTCGCTGCGCAGCAGCCCGGACACGGCGGCCACGCGGTTGCGCAGGCCGTCCATCAGGCCTTCGATCATCTGCACGAACTCGCCGATCTCGCGCACCAGGCCGAGGCCGGTGAAGCGCTCGAGGCCGCGCAGCACGCCGGAGAGCACGACGTGCGCGAGGCGCGAGGCGGTGCCGCCGAGGATCGTGGTGGGGTCCTTCAGGATGCCGAAGGCGCGCGAGTCGAGCAGCGCCAGCAGCCGGCGGGGTGCGTCGAGGAAGTCGACCGCGTGCCGCGCCGGCGGGGTGTCGACCACGAGCAGGTCGTACCCGCCTTCCTCCGCCAGCCGGTAGACCGACTCGACGGCCATGTACTCGGCCGTGCCGGCGAGCGTCCCGGAGAGGTTCTGGTAGAGGCGGTTTTCGAGGATGCGCTCCGCCTGCTCCGGGCTGGAGGCGAGGCCGCCCACCAGCTCGTCGAAGGTGCGCTTCACGTCGAGCAGCATCGCGTCGAGGCGGCCGGGGATGCGGCCGAGCGGTACCCGCCGCGGCTTGCCCGTCGGCGCGCCAAGCCCGAGCGCGTCCTTCAGCCGCTGCGCGGGGTCGACGGTGAGCACGGCGGTCACCCGCCCGCGCCGCGCGGCTTCGGCGGCGATCGCGGCGGCGGTGGTCGTCTTGCCGACGCCGCCGCTGCCCACGCACAGGAGCACGCGGTGCTGCTCGACGAGGTCGGCGAGCGTCATGCCGCCATGCCCGTCACCGCCCCGAGCTCGCGCGCGAGCGCCGCGACGCCGCCCGCCGCTTCGGGGCCCGCGAACAGGAAGGGCAGCGTGATCGGCGCGGCGCCCAGCTCGCGGCGCAGGGCGGCCACCTGGGCGGTGGCCTCGTGGCGGCGTTCGATGTGGAAGCGGGCCGCCATCACCCACGGGTGCGCCGGGTCGAGTCGCGCGAGCGCCGCCTCGTCGCTGGCGCCGAAGCGCCGCGGCGGTACGGCGTTGACGATCGGCGGCGCGAGCGGGAGCCCGAGGGCGCGGATCTCGCGATGCAGCTCGATGGTCTCGCGCACCGGCAGCTCCTCGGGCGTGGTCACGAGGCAGACGAGCGTCTCGGCCGGGTCGGCGAGGCGATGCTCGAGCCTGGTGAGCATGTCGGCGACCGGCCCGAGGCGCACGAGAGCGCTCAGCGAGCGCGGGGCCGCGAGCAGCGGGAGCGAGTGGCCCGACGCCGGGGCGTCGACGACGAGGAGATCGTAGGCGCGCCGGCCGAGGCGACGGGCGTCGAGCCAGCCGGCGAGCGTGTTCAGCACCAGCAGCTCGGGGAGCCCGGGCGCCGCCGCGGCGAGCACCTGGAAGGAGGTGCTCTCGAGCAGGCGGCGGGCGAGCATGCCGATCCGCAGGACCCCGTGGACGAAGGCGGCGAGCGCGTCCTCCGGCTCGATGGCCGCGGCGAAGAGGCCCGGGCGCACGCGCGTGGGCTCGCCGGTCAGCGCCGAGGTGCCGAGCAGCGCGCCGAGGCGCCCGCGGCCGGCCTGGACGGCGAGGACGCGGCGGCCGGCATCGGCCGCCGCCGTGGCCAGGGCGGCCGTGACGGCGCTCTTGCCCACCCCGCCCTTGCCGGTGATGAAGACGAGGCGCTGGGTGCCGAGGGGAAGGCGGGAGGCCACGCGGGGACGGTCATAGCCGCGGTGTCGGAAGGGAGTCAATTTCGCGTCCGGCGGAGCGGCGCGCGCCACGCTCAGTCCTCGTACAGCGGGGGCCGTTGCTGCTTGCGCGCGCGGATCGCCTCCTGCAGGTTCTGCGTGGTCAGACGCACCAGCAGCTGGTTGCGGTTCTCCAGGTCGATCGCGCACTGGAGGCTGCCGGCCTCGAGGTTCGACCACAGCGCGGTCTTGGTCATCGCCAGGCCGTGCGGGCTGTAGCCGGCCATCGTCCCGGCGAGATCCAGCGCGCCGTCGAGCAGCTCGCCGTCGGGGAGCACGCGCGACACCATGCCCATGCGCAGGGCGTCCGCCGCGGACACCTCGCGACCCGAGAGGATCACGTCCCAGGCGTGCGCGGCGCCGATCAATCGGGGCAGCAGCCAGCTGACGCCCAGCTCGGTGCCGGTGAGGCCGTTGGTGATCCCCGCGCTGCGGAAGCGGGCCGCGGTGCCGGCGAGGCGGATGTCGGCGCCCAGCATCAGGCACAGCCCGCCACCGTACGCCGGGCCGTTCACCGCCGCGACGATGGGCTGCGGGACGGCCCGCATCGCCGGCACGAGGTTCGCCATGTACTCCATGGCGCGGATGGCGATCCGCGACATGGGGAGCCCGTCGCACCCCGGCGGCACGCCGTGGTCCTCGAGGTCCAGGCCCGAGCAGAAGCCGCGGCCGGCGCCGGTCAGCACCACCACCCGGGTGTCGTTGTCCGCGCCCACCTGCGCCAGCGCGGCGTAGAGCGGTGCGACCGTGTCGAAGGACATGGCGTTCATGCGCTCGGGCCGGTTCATGGTGATCCGGGCGACGTGCGGTCGCGGCTTGTCGACGAGGACGTACGCCATGCGTGGCGCCATCCCAGACCGCCGCCCCGCCGGTCAAGCGCCGGCGCGCGTGGCGTCGGCGGCCGCGCGGCGGCGGGCGCGGGCGGTATTGCAACGGCTGCGCGCCATCGCCAACCCTGGCGCTCGCATGAGCGCCAACGGAGAGTTCGTCCGCTTCGCCGGCACCCCCGGCTACATCGTCTCCCAGCCGCTGGTCGACGCGGTGAACTGCGCGATCGCGCTCGAGCGGCCGCTGCTGCTGAAGGGCGAGCCGGGCACCGGCAAGACCGTCCTGGCCCGCCACGTGGCCGACGGCCTCGGGATGCGCATGCTCTCCTGGCACATCAAGTCGACGACCAAGGGCGCCGACGGCCTCTACGTCTACGACACCGTGCAGCGGCTCAACGACAGCCGCTTCGGCAGCGGCGACGTCTCGGACATCCGCCGCTACATCAAGCTGGGCCCGCTCGGGCAGGCCTTCGCCTCGCCCGAGCGCGTGGTCCTGCTGATCGACGAGGTCGACAAGGCCGACCTCGAGTTCCCCAACGACCTCCTGCGCGAGCTCGACGAGATGCGCTTCTCGATCGTCGAGACGGCCGAGGAGGTGGTCGCGCGCGAGCGGCCGGTCGTGCTCATCACCTCGAACAACGAGAAGGAGCTGCCCGACGCCTTCCTGCGCCGGTGCGTCTTCCACTTCATCGAGTTCCCCGACCCCGCCCTCATGCGGCGCATCGTGGCCGTGCACCACCCCCACCTCGACGCCACCCTGCTCGACCAGGTGCTGCTCAAGTTCTACTGGCTGCGCGAGCAGAGCGAGTTCCGCAAGAAGCCGAGCACGTCGGAGCTGGTCGACTGGATCGGCGTGCTGCTGCGCGCCGGCGTGACGCCCGAGAAGCTCGAGGCGCACATCCCGTTCCTGGGCGCGTTGCTCAAGAAGGAGCAGGACGTCGACGCGCTCGGCCGCTACGACCAGCGCGGCGGGCGCTTGCCGCAGCGCTGGGCCGAGCTCGGGCCGCGCTACAGCCAGTAGGGCGCCGGGGGATGTTCCTCGACCTCTTCTACGGGCTCCGCGGGGAAGGGGTGCCGCTCGGCATCCAGGAGTGGCAAGCCTTCTTGACGGCGCTCGAGAAGGGGCTCCACGGCTGCAGCCTCGAGCGCTTCTACCATCTCGGGCGCGCCTGCCTGGTGAAGAGCGAGACGTTCTTCGACGCCTACGACCGCGTGTTCCTGAAGCTGTTCCGCGGCGTCGAGGGCTCGCTTGGCGAGGAGGTGACGCGCGACGTCCTCGAGTGGCTGCGGAGCGCGAAGGACCTCCCCGAGCTCACGCCGGAGCAGCTGGCCGAGCTGCAGCGGCTCACGCACGACGAGCTCATGCGGAAGTTCCTCGAGACGCTCGCCGAGCAGACCGAGCGCCACGACGGCGGCAACAGATGGGTCGGCACCGGGGGCCGCTCGCCGTTCGGCCACTCGGGGGTCCACCCCACGGGGATCCGGGTGGGCGGCCCCGCCAGGAGCCGCTCCGCCATGAAGGTCGCCGAGGAGCGCCGGTTCAAGGACTACCGCACCGACCTGACCCTCGACCTGCGCGCCACCAAGGTGGCGCTGCGCCGCCTGCGGCAGCTGACGCGCAGCGGCCCGCAGACCGAGCTCGACCTCGACGACACCATCGACGAGACCTGCCGCAACGCGGGCGAGATCGAGCTCGTGTTCCGCGCGCCGCGGAAGAACGACGTCCGGCTGCTGCTGCTCATGGACGTCGGCGGCACGATGGACCCGCACTTCGATCCGGTGAGCCAGCTGCTCACCGCGCTGCACGAGGAGCGCGGGCTGCGGGACTTCCAGGCGTACTACTTCCACAACTGCGTCTACGACCAGCTCTACGCGAACGCGCGCATGCTGCGCATGGACGCGGTGCCCACCGGCGACGTGCTGCGGCGGCTCGACCCGCGCTGGAAGGTGGCCATCGTGGGCGACGCCGCCATGCACCCCGCCGAGCTCACGGAGCCGATGGGCAACATCGACCCGCGCCGCGCCGCGCCGACCGCCGGGATCGTCTGGCTCCAGCGCATCGCCGGCCACTTCGACCGCAGCGTGTGGATCAACCCCGAGCCGCCGACGGAGTGGGACTACACGCAGACGACGCGGGTGATCCGCCGGCTCTTCCCGATGTACCACCTGAGCGTCGACGGGCTCACCGCCGCGGTGCAGGCGCTGGTCGGGGCGCGGGCGTAGTCGGACGCGGGAAGGCGAAGAGCGGTCCCTGAAGGATCGGCGTCACGAACGCCGCCTGGTCGAGCGTGAAGTACAGCCCACGATCCCTCCGGGCACGGCGGCGGTCTTCCCTGGCGTGTTCTTCTGACCAGAAGAATACGGATCTCCTTCAGAAGTCGTCGATGATGCTTCGCGCGCGCAGCTTCTCGAAGTTCACCAGCGGCACGAAGACCAGCGCGGCCGCCGCTTCGGGGGGCGTCATGTGGTATCGCAGCTCGCTGTCGATCTCGAGCCGCAGCGGACGGGCGCAGTGTCCGCACTCCGACTCGAGGGTGATCGCCAGCGACTCCCGTCTGAGGTGCCCTTGCACGAAGGGCATCGCGAACGCGTCGATGGCTCAAGGCGAGTATGCCGCGTCCCCGGTCGTGAAGACGGCGTGGTGGGGCGTCGTCTCGACCGTGACCGGATACGCCCACGTTACCGCATCTCCCGTGCTGCGAAACAAGAAGGTGAGATGTTTCTCGAGATCTGCGAGGATCATCCGGACGCGCGCCAGCGGAATGCCGAGCGTCTCCGTGATCCGTTCCGGCACGATCGGCGCTCGGGTGCGCGGCAGCTCCATGACCACGAAGTCGCGGACCCGGTGGTGCTCCTCGGTCATGAACCCCAGCCGTCGGGAGATCTTCCGGGCGTTCCCCTGCACCATTCGCCGCCAGAGCATGGCGGGAATCGGGATCATGGAACGCCGGAATCCGAGAAGCAGCCTCTCGCTCATGGACTCGACTCCTTCGTGGACCACAGACCGCGCGGAGGATCGACGTGGCGGTTCCCCGACGGAGGGGCTCGGTCCCACCCCCGGGTTCGACTAGCGCAGCTCGGGCCACCGGTCCACCGCGACGGCGGGACGCCCGGGGTCTGCCCACCGGCTCCGCGGGCTGACGTTCAGGTCGTCGTGTCGTCCGCGGCCTCGATCGCCCGCACGATGGCGACGAAGCGCTCCACCGCCTCCAGCGTCCGGAGCGCCGTGACGGCGCGCTTCGCATCGAGATCGACGTCCTGGTGGATCAGCACGTTGCGAAAGCCCGGCAATCCCTCGAGCTCGCGCACCAGCTCCGCCGGGAAGCGCTCGTCCCTGCCGAGGTTGCGGATCGCCTTGCGGTAGGAGTCGGCCGAAATCCCGCGGCGGGCCGACAGCTCGCCGGCGATGTCGATGACCTGCTGACAGATGACCAGCAGCGCGAACAGTACGTCGTTGTGCAGGGCCAGGTCGGCCCTCAACGCGGCCGCATCCGGAACCCGCTCGCGCACCTCGTAGAGGTGGTCCAGCTGTTCACGGACCAGGGCGAGGCGGTCGAGGACGAACGTCATCGCGCCAGCGTCTCCGCCAGGCGACGGCGCACCCGCTTCACGAACGGCTCGAGGTCGCCGGCCAGCAGCTGGACGTCGCGCCGGAATGCATGCTCCCGCGCGGCATCCCGGCACACCAGCAGTCGGCCCTCGGTCACGATTCGCGCCGCCAGCAGCGGTGGCGCGTCGTCGAGCACCACGACGTCCACGGCCCGGTCGCCCAGCGCGTCGGCCAGCTCGGTCGCCAGGGCCACCCGCGCGTCGAAGCGATCGTCCTCGGTCGGGTGAACCGCGCGATCGAGCAGCACTCCCACGTCCACGTCGCTCTCCGCGTGCATGCGCCCGGCCGCCGCGCTGCCGAAGAGCCACGCCGCCACCACGCCGGGCACCGGCGCTGCGTCGAGGGCCGCGCGAAGACGCTCGAGGTCGAACGGCGGCGGTAGCGGGTGCATCGCGGTACCCCTACCACGCCGCCGCCGTGACGGTCACGCGGCTCGCGCTGGCGATGCGCGCCGTCTACCCGATCGCCCCCTCAGGCCGCACCCTGAAGGACGACACCGTCCAGTGAGCCGGACACCGTGCCAGAGGAGGCACGGCGCATTCTCGCCAGCTCGACAGAGAGGTTCGGCCCCAGCGTGATCAGCCTGTGGGAGGTCGGGAAGAGGCGCCAGCTCGGGAAGCTGCAGCTCGATCGTGACCTCGAGGCGTGGTTCCGTGGCGCCGTCGGGGGCAATGTGGAGGTCTTGCCGCTCACGCCGAAGGGAGCTACGGGCCCGATCTCGTGGCGCCCTCGCGGGCCGCGGCGGGCGAGGCCAGGTGAAGGCGCCGCCGCGTGCGCGGGTTGCGAGTCGGCGGGGATTGTGAGACTGGGGAGGCTACGGATGGCGCACGGAGCGCGCAGCCTCGGCATCTACGTGTTGATCGTCGCAATGGCCGCGACGGTCTGTCCCTGCGCCCAGATCTTCGCCGCCCGGTCCGATTCCGCCGGTGCGCTCGCGCCGGTGCAGGCCGGGCACGAGTGTTGCCATCCGCGGCGTGCCGGCCCCGCGCCGTCGCCACAGCCGGCGTCGCAGCAGGCCGTCTGCTGCCACGCCAACCTGGCCGGCGAGCCGGCCCCTGCAGGGCTCGCGACGCACGCGGCAAGCAGATCGCTCGTCGTCGCCGCTGCCGCCGCGACCTTCGTCGTCGCCGTCGCGTCCGACTGCCGGCAGGTGCTCCCGGTGGCCGTCGACGCCTCGCCGCCGCGGACCTCCGTGCCGCTGTTCCTGCTCACGAGGGCGATCCTCGTCTGAGATCCGTGGCCGGGAGCGCGCTCCCGGCCGGCGTCCGTCACTCGGAGCCTCGCGCCCCCCACTGCGTGGGGGCGCAGCGATGCGCTCCGGTCCGGAGGTTGGGTGCCGTCGCGGTTCGACGCGGCGGTGCGACCAGCCGCGTCCCGACAGCGGAGGATCTCGACCATGTCCGATCATGCCATCGCGCACGCCGTCAGCCGGCGGCGCCGCTTCCGACTCTGCCCGCGCCTCGCTGCGTGCGCCGTGTCCGTGCCGCTCGTGGCGGGCGGCATGGCCGCAGCGCTCGCCGCGCCCCGCCCGGACCTCGGGCTGCACGACGATCCCGTGGTGGCGCGTCTCGTCGACGAGAGCCTCGCCGCGCGCATGGACATCCGACAGGCCGAGGCGCTGACGGCGGCGGAGCGCGAGCGCGTCCCGCAGGCCGGCGCGTTGCCGGATCCCGTGCTCGGCTTCGGGATCCAGAACGACAGCTTCAAGCGGATCGAGATCGGACGGGCCGAGACGAGCTTCTATCAGGTCATGGTGTCGCAGGGCCTGCCGTTCCCGGGCAAGCGTGCGCTGCGCACGGAGGTCGCCGGGCTCGCCGCCGAGCAGGTGCAGACGAGCGTGGCGCGCGTCCGGCTCTCGACCGAGGCCGAGGTCCGCCGCGCGTACCTCGACCTGCTCCTGGCGCGCGAGCGGCTGCAGCTCCTCCAGGGGCTGGAAGCGATCTGGCAGCAGGCGGCCGGCATCGCGAGCACCCGCTACGAGACCGGCGAGGGCGCGCAGGCCGACGTGCTGCGCTCGCAGCTCGAGCTCGGCCGCATCGCGCAGCGCCGTGCGCTGCTGCAGGCCGAGGAGCAGATGCGCGTTCAGGCGCTGAATCGGCTGCGCGGGCGCCCGCTCGGCGAGCCGATCGCCTCGGGGGCGAGCATCCGCGACGTGCTGCCGGGTGGACCGCTCGACGTCGACGCGCTGGTCGACGACGCCGTCGCGCGCAGCCCCGAGCTGGCGCAGGCGCGCCTCGGCGTGGCGCGGGCCGGGAAGCAGGTCGCGCTGGCCGAGCGCGACCGCTACCCCGACTTCGGCGTCAATCTCGGCGTCATGCCGCGCGGGAGCCTCGAGCCGATGTGGACGGTCGGGGTCTCGGTCGGCCTGCCCGTGTGGCTCGGCCGCAAGCAGGGGCGCGCGGTCGTCGAGGAGACGCGGCGGGCGGAGGCCGAGAGCGCGAGCGCGGCGAGCGTCGAGCATCTGCTTCGCCTGCGCGTCGCGGAACGCTCCAGCGCGCTGACGGCGCTGCGGGAGACGATTCGCGTGTACCGCGCCGGCCTGCTGGTGCGCTCGCGGGCGACCGTGGACAGCACCGTGTCGCAGTACGGCGTCGGCCGGCTGCCGTTCGTGGCGGTGCTCGACGCGAACGCCGGCTACCTCGACGACGAGGACGGCTACGTGGTGGCGCTCGCCGCGGCGCAGCGCATCGCCATCGCGGCGCAGGAGGTGAGCCTCGATCCGATCGCGTGGACGGTCGGCGGCGAGGGGATGCGCGGCTCGGCGGCTGCGGGCGGTGCCGCGGCCGGGGGCGGCATGGCCGCGTCCGGCCGCTCGCAACCGTTGCAGCGGGAGCGCGGCGCGGGCGCCGCGCCTGGCATGTGAGGACCACGCCATGACGTCATACGGCGAGACGGCGACTCGGGGTCGGGGGTTCGGGGCGCTCGCGCTGCTCGCGGCGGCGCTCTTCGGGGCCGCGGTGGCGAGCGTGGTCTTGCTGCACGCGGGGCGCGTCGAGCACGGCGCGCCGTCGACGGCAGGTCGGGCGGCGCCCCGCTACGAGTGCCCGATGCACCCGACGGTGGTGCGCGACGAGCCGGGGACCTGCCCGATCTGCGGCATGGATCTGGTGGAGGCGGGCGGTGGGGCCGCGCCGGCCACCGCGGCGGCGACTCCCGCGCCCGCCGGCGTGGACGTGCGACCACGCTACCAGTGCCCGATGCACCCCGCCATCGTGCAGGACCATCCCGGCGAGTGCCCCATCTGCGGCATGAAGCTCGTCCCCACCGGAGCCGGCGAGGCGGCCGCGGGCGGTGACGGCGCGACGGGTGCGGTGTCGCCGCCGGGCCTCGCCACGGTACGCATCGACCCGGCGCGCCAGCAGCTGATCGGCCTGGAGACCGCCCCGGTCACCCGCGGCACGGTCGGCGGCGCCTGGCGGACGGTGGGGCGCGTCGCAGTCGACGAGACGCGCGTGCGGCACATCAACGTGAAGGTGCCCGGCTTCGTCGAGGGCATCTACGTGGACTTCGTCGGCAAGCCGGTGAGGGCCGGCGAGCCGCTCTTCTCGATCTACAGCCCGGAGCTGCTCTCCGCACAGGGCGAATACCTGCTCGCGCTGCGCACGTACGCGGCGCTGCGCGGCGCAGACGGCGCCGGCGGCGGCGCCGCTTCGCTGGTCGAGGCGGCGCGGCGCCGGCTGCTCCTGTGGGACGTCCCGCCCGCGCAGATCGCGCGGCTCGAGAAGACGGGCACGCCAGCGAAGACCCTCACCCTGTACTCGCCGATCTCCGGCGTGGTGACCAAGAAGGACGTGGTCGAGGGCATGAAGCTGGACGCCGGCGCCATGCCCTACGAGATCGTCGATCTGTCCGAGGTATGGGTGCTCGCCGACGTGTACGAGAACGAGCTGCGCCACGTCCGGCTCGGGATGCCGGCGCGGATGTCGCTGAAGGCCTACCCGAACCGCCTGTTCGAGGGCCGCGTGTCGTTCATCGACCCGCTGCTCGATCCGATGACGCGCACGGTGAAGGTGCGCCTCGCCTTCCCCAATCCGACCGGTGAGCTCAAGCCCGAGATGTTCGGCGAGGTGACGCTGCTCGGGGTGAGCCGCGAGGGGCTGCGCATCCCGTCGGACGCGGTGATCGACTCGGGGACCAGGACGGTCGTGTTCGTGGCGGCGGGCGAGGGCAAGTTCGAGCCGCGCGAGGTGGCGCTCGGGGAGTCCGACGGCGCCGCGGTCGAGGTCGTGTCCGGCGTCGCGGAAGGCGAGCGCGTCGTGACCCGCGCGAACTTCCTCGTGGACTCCGAGTCGCGGCTGCGCGCCTCGCTGGCGTCCATCGCGGAGGCACCCGGCGCGACGCCGCCGCCGGCTGCGGGCGGGGCCGCCGCCGGGCACGCGGGGCACGCGCCATGATCCGCGCCATCATCCGCTTCTCGGCCGAGAACCGGCTGCTCGTCGTCGCGGCGACGGTCGTCGCGCTCGTGTTCGCGTTCTGGACCATGCGGCACATCCCGCTCGACGCGCTGCCGGACCTCTCGGACACGCAGGTCATCGTCTACTCCCGCTGGGACCGCAGCCCGGACATCATCGAGGACCAGGTCACCTACCCCATCATCACGGCGCTCCTCGGCGTGCCGAAGGTGAAGGCCGTGCGCGGCTTCTCCGACTTCGGCTTCAGCTACGTCTACGTGATCTTCGAGGACGGCACGGACCTCTACTGGGCCCGCACGCGCGTCCTCGAGTACCTCTCCAAGATCGTCCCGCAGCTGCCGACGGACGTGAAGACCGAGCTCGGCCCCGACGCGACCAGCGTCGGCTGGGTGTTCCAGTACGCGCTGGTGGACCGCAGCGGGCAGCACTCGCTCGACCAGCTGCGCTCGTTCCAGGACTGGTACCTCCGCTACGCCGTGCAGAGCGTGCCCGGGGTCGCGGAGGTCGCGTCCATCGGCGGCCAGGTGCGCCAGTACCAGGTGACGGTGAACCCGAACGCGCTCGCCTCGTACAAGCTGCCGCTCGACGCGGTCATCCAGGCAGTGCGTCACGGCAACAACGACGTGGGCGGCCGCCTCGTCGAGTTCAGCGGCCGCGAGTACATGGTCCGCGGCCGCGGCTACGTGAAGACCGTCGCCGACATCGAGAACCTGGTGCTGCGCTCCGAGGGCGGCACGCCGGTGAAGATCAAGGACGTCGCCACGGTGGCGCTCGGGCCGGAGATGCGGCGCGGGATCGCGGAGCTGGACGGGCAGGGCGAGGTCGCTGGCGCGATCGTCGTCATGCGCTCGGGCGAGAACGCGCTCGACGTGATCGAGCGGGTGAAGGCCAGGCTCGAGGAGCAGAAGGCGTCGCTGCCGTCCGGCGTGGAGATCGTCACCACCTACGACCGCTCGGAGCTGATCACGGCGGCGATCGACACGGTGACGCACAAGCTCGTCGAGGAGATGGTCATCGTCTCGATCCTGATCCTCGTCTTCCTGTGGCACGTGCCGTCGGCGATCATTCCGATCGTCACCATCCCGGTGAGCGTCGCGCTCGCCTTCATCCCGATGTACCTGATGGGGCTGAACGCGAACCTGATGTCGCTCGCCGGGATCGCGATCTCGGTCGGCGTGCTGGTCGATGGCGCGATCGTCGAGGTCGAGAACGCGTACAACCGGATCTACCACTGGATCCGCGAGGGCAAGCAGGGCGATTTCCACCAGGTGCGGCTGGAGGCGCTCCTCGAGGTGGGGCCCGCGGTCTTCTTCTCGCTCCTGGTGATCGCGGTCGCGTTCGTGCCGGTGTTCACGCTCGTCGACCAGGAAGGCCGGCTGTTCCGCCCGCTCGCGTACTCGAAGAACCTCGCGATGGCGATCGCCGCCGTCATGGCGATCACCCTCGACCCGGCGATGCGGATGCTGTTCGCGCGCGTCGAGCCGTTCCGCTTCCGGCCGCGCCCGCTCGCCTGGGCGGCGAACCTGCTGCTGGTCGGGCGCTACCAGGCCGAGGAACGGCACCCGGTGTCGCGCGTCCTGCACCGGCTCTACGAGCCGCCGTGCCGCTTCGTGCTGCGCCACCCGCGGGCGACGATCGCGGCCAGCGTGCTCGTGGTCGCGACCACGATCCCCGTGTACCTGTCGCTCGGCTCGGAATTCATGCCGCCGCTGCGCGAGGGCACCGTGCTGTACATGCCCTCGTCGGTCGAACCGGGCATGGGGGTGACGGAGGCCCGCGCGGCGCTGCAGCTGCAGGACAAGATCCTGCGGACGTTCCCGGAGGTGGAGCGTGTGTTCGGGAAGGCCGGGCGGGCGAACACCTCGACCGATCCGGCGCCGTTCTCGATGATGGAGACCACCATCGTCCTGAAGCCGGAGTCGGCATGGCGGGCGCAGCCGCGCTGGTACTCGCGCTGGGCGCCCGGGTGGCTGGCGGCGATGCTGCGCCCCTTCTGGCGCGATCGCATCACGCAGGAGACGCTCGAGGCCGAGATGAACGCGGCGCTGCAGCTGCCCGGCATCTCGAATGCGTGGACGATGCCGATCAAGGGGCGGCTTGACATGCTGTCGACCGGCATCCGCACGCCGGTCGGCATCAAGGTGAGCGGCGGCGACCTCACGACCATCGAGCGCGTGGCGCGCGAGGTCGAGGCCGCCGTGAAGGAGGTTCCCGGCACGCGCAGCGTCTACGCGGAGCGCGTCGCCGGCGGCTTCTTCCTCGATTTCGTCCTGAAGCGCGAGGAGCTCGCCCGCTACGGCCTCACGGTCGACGACGCGAACATGATGGTGATGACCGCGGTCGGCGGTGACAACCAGTCGACGACGGTCGAGGGGCGCGAGCGCTACGGCATCAACGTGCGCTACGCGCGCGACTACCGCCAGGACCTCCCGGCCCTGCGCCGCGTCCTGCTCCCACTGCCGAGCGGCCAGGGGCAGATCCCGATGGAAGCGATCGCGGACGTGGTGCTCGCGCACGGGCCGGCGATGATCCGCGACGAGAACGGGCTCCTCGTCGGGTATGTCTACGTCGACTTCGACACGTCGCAGATCGACGTCGGCAGCTACGTCGAGCGCGCCAAGCAGGTGGTCGCCGCGCGCGTGTCGCTGCCGACGGGATACGCGATGGCCTGGAGCGGGCAGTACGAGAACATGCTCCGCGTGAAGGAGCGCCTGAAGGTCGTGCTGCCGCTGACCGTCGCGCTCATCTTCGTGCTGCTCTACATGAACACCAAGTCGGCCACGAAGGCCGCGATCGTGATGCTCGCCGTGCCGTTCTCGGCGGTGGGCGCGGTGTGGCTCCTCTGGGCGCTCGACTACAACGTGTCGATCGCGGTGTGGGTAGGGCTGATCGCGCTGATGGGCCTCGACGCGGAGACGGGCGTCTTCATGCTGCTCTTCCTCGACCTGTCGCACGACGAGTACGCGCGCAGGGGGCTGCTCCGGACCCCGCACGATCTCGTCGAGGCGATCGTGCACGGCGCGGTGAAGCGCGTGCGCCCGAAAGCGATGACGGTGTGCGCGGCGATGATGGGCCTGCTGCCGATCATGTGGTCCACCGGCGCCGGGGCCGACGTGATGAAGCGGGTGGCGGCGCCGATGATCGGTGGCCTGGTGACGTCGTTCCTGCTCGAGCTGCTCGTCTACCCGGCGGTGTACCTTCTCTGGAAGCAGCGGGAGGTGATGGAGAAGTGGTCGGGCACCAGCGCGTGCAGGACGGTGCCCTCGGCCGTGCGCGGTGCGTAGGCGAGGGGGCGCGCGGCGAGCCGCTTCGCGCGAGGCCCGTGCCGCCCCGGGGCGACGGGCTGCGGCCCCGCAGGCACGCGGTCCGGCCGTCGCTTGCCACGGGCCCTCTCAGCGGGTCGCGTCGAAGCATGCCAGCGTCTCGACGTGGGCGGTGTGCGGGAAGAGGGCGACGGCCGCCAGCGCCGCGAGCCGGCTGCGACCACCGCGACACAGGGCGTCCGCCTCGCGCAGGAACGCCTCCAGGTTGCAGCTGACGAGCACCAGCCGCCGGGGCGGGGCCGCCGCGAGCGCGTCGAGGAGCGGCCGATCGAGCCCCTTGCGCGGCGGGTCGGCGATCACCACGTCGGCCGCGCACGGTGCGCCGGCGAGGCCGGCGGCCGGGCCGGCGACGACCTGCGCCTTCGCCGACAGCACCGGGCCTGCGGCCGCCAGCCCGAGCGCGAGGCCGCGCAGGCCCGCCGGGGCGGCCTCGTTGAAGGTGGCGGCCGCGACCCGCGGCAGCAGCCCGAGGCCGATCGCTCCGCAGCCCGCGTACAGCTCGGTGAGGGTGACGCCGTCCGGGACCCAGGCGTGCACCTGCTCGACGAGACGGTCCGCGAGCGGGAGGTTCGCCTGCCCGAAGGCGCCCGGGGGGAAGCAGACGCACGCGCCACCGATCGTCTCGCGCACCGCCTCCGGGCCGCACCAGCGGTGCCAGTGCGGTCCGAGGATCACGTTGGTGCGCGCCGGATTCCCGTTCCACCACAGGCTGTGCAGGCTCGGACCGAGCGCCTCGCGCAGCGCCGCCGCCAGCGGCGCCAGCGGCTCGGGGTCGTCGCCATTCGCGATCAGCACGACCTGTACGCGCTGCGACGGCCGCTCGACCACGACCTGCAGGGCACGGACGAAACCGCGATGGGTCGTGTCGGCGTACGGCGCGATCCCCGTGCGCCGCATCGCCTCCTTCAGCGCCGCGGCCACGCGATTCACCAGCGGGTGGTGCACCAGGCAGCGGGGGATGTCGACGATCCGGTGCGACCCCTCCTGGAAGATCCCGACCTTCGGCGACGCGGGCCGGCCGCGCACGGCGAGCCGCACGCGGTGGCGCCAGCCGGTCGGGGGCCCGGTGAGCAGCGGCGGCGGATCGATGCCCGCGCGGCGCGCGAGGTCATCGAGCGCGCGGCGCGCCTGCGCAGCGACGCCGGGCTCGCCGAGCCGCGGGCAGCCGGGGCAGGGCGGTCGGTGCGGGCACTCCAGCGCCCCGGGACGAGCCGCCATGCCGGCGCACGATGCCGCCGCGACGGGCGTCCGGCAACCGCGGCCACGCTGCTAGTCGGCCCGGGCGGGCCCGGGGCCGTCGGCCCGCGTTGACTTCCCCGGGACCCTCTCCTAACTCCGGTCGCCATGGCGGATCCCGAGCGCCCGTCGCGCGTGATCCCGATCGACGGCGTACGCCAAAATGGCCGCAGCGGCTCGGCACCCGCGCCGGCGGAGGTCGCCCGCCGGCTCGCGCAGCTCGAGCACGAGGTCGAGGAGGCGCTGGCCGCGCCGGACCGCCAGGACGCGGCCGGTCTGGTCCGCAGCGTCCTCGACGAGGCGCTGGGTGCGTACTCGGACGTGCGCCGCTGGCTGGCAGGCGAGGCCCGGGCCGAGGCGAGCCCGCTCGGCGAGCTCGGCCGCCGGCTCCTCTTCCGGCTGTGGTGGCGGGTCGAGGTCGTCGGCGTCGAGCGCGTGCCGGCGAGCGGCCGCGTCCTGGTGGTCGTGAACCGCGCCGGGACGCTCGTCCCGTACGCGGCGTTCATGGTGGCCGAGGCGCTCGAGGCCCCGGAGCGGGCGGCGGTCCCGTGCATCGACCCCGCGCTGCTGCGGCTGCCGGTGCTCGGGCCGATGCTGGCCGGCCTCGGCGGGCGCCTGGCCACGGCGCGCGAGGTGCGGGCGATCCTGCGCACCGACGACCTGGCCGTCGTCCTCCCGGAAGGCCCGGGCACGGTGGGGAAACCCTGGTCGCTGCGCTACCGGCTGGGCGCCTTCACGCGCGTGCCGCTGCTGCGCACCGCGATCGAGACCGGCGCGCCGATCGTGCCCGTGGCCGCGATCGGCTCCGAGGAGACGCAGCCCACGCTGGCGCGCCTCGAGGTCCTCGGCCGGCCGCTCGGCCTGCCGGCGCTCCCGGTCACGCCGACGCTGGTGCCGCTGCCCACCAAGTGGACCCTGTGCGTCGGCGAGCCGCTCGACGTCGCCAGCCGGTGGCCCCCGGCCGCGGCGGGCGATGCGCAGGTGCTGCGCGCGCTCCGCGTCCAGGTCCGCGAACGACTCCAGGACCTCGTGAGCGACGGGTTGCGCCGCCGCCGCGGCCTCTTCCGCTGACCCGCAGTCGCATCCGTCTGGAGGTACCGCATGCCATTCGTCGCCGCTCTCGATCAGGGCACCACCGGATCGACCGTCCTCGTGCTCGACCGCGGTGGCCGGGTCGCCGGCCGCGCCTACCGGGAGTTCACGCAGCACTTCCCGAAGCCCGGATGGGTCGAGCACGACGCCGAGGAGATCTGGACGGTCACGCTCGCCGTGCTGCGGCAGGCCTGCCGCCGCGCCGGCATCACCGGCCGCGACCTGGCCGCCATCGGCATCACCAACCAGCGCGAGACCACGGTGCTGTGGGACCGCCGCAGCGGCAAGCCGATCCACCGCGCGATCGTCTGGCAGGACCGCCGCACCGCCCCCGACTGCGAGGCGCTGCGCGCTGCGGGGCACCTCGAGATGGTCCGCCGGACGACGGGCCTGGTGCTCGACCCCTATTTCTCCGCGACCAAGCTCGCCTGGCTGCTCCGGCACGTGAAGCGGGCGGGCGAGCGCGCGGCGCGGGGCGACCTGTGCTTCGGCACGATCGATTCCTGGCTGCTCTGGAAGCTGACCGGCGGGG